>ERZ791667.966-NODE-966-length-11821-cov-4.69488_pt1 | contig 11821 bp, 10 predicted proteins | sample MGYA00509959_ERZ791667 | MGnify/ENA primary metagenome ERZ791667 (study PRJEB30046, sample SAMN00715196) | human gut metagenome | study: EMG produced TPA metagenomics assembly of the A metagenome-wide association study of gut microbiota in type 2... | reverse complement strand
TCGCGTGCCGGGTGATCCTTGGGCACGTTCAGGCGGGTGAAGTTGTGGTCATCGTCCTCGATCTCCGGGAAGGTGCCCACCGAAAAGCCCATGCCGGAGAACACGTCGATGATCTGGTTGGTGATCAGGGTCAGCGGGTGCAGGCCGCCCACAGAGCGGGTCTTGGCGGGCAGGGTAATATCCACCGTCTCCGCAGCATTGCGGGCAGCAAGCTCTGCCTGCTTCACCTGTTCTGCAGCAGCGTCGTAATCTGCCTGAACCTTTGCCTTGAGTTCATTGATGATCTTGCCCATAGGGGCGCTCTTCCGGCGCAACGGTGCGCAGGTTCTTCATCAGGGCAGGGATCTTGCCGTTTTTGCTGAGGTACTCCTGCCAGAAGGAGGCCAGCGTTTCCTTGCCGGACACCTGACCAAGGCTTTCAGCGGCCTGTTTTGCCAGCTCGTCGATCATTGCTTGCATGGATGTTCTCTCCTTTATTCTTCGTGTTGATGAGCGGAGTGCAACAAAAAAGCTCCGTCCCCTGCCCGATTTCTCAGGCAAAAGGGACGAAGCTGTTGATTCTTAGCTCCGCGGTACCACCCGGTTTCCACCCGTGCACAGATGCCGGGCAGCTCTCAGAACGCCGTAACGGGGCGTGGCCGTTCTGTACTACTGCTGTTTCGCACAGACCGCTCAGGAGCGAACTTCAGCACAGATACACCCGGAAGCCCTCTCAGCCGGTGAAGCTTCTCTCTTTGCCGTGTACGCCATGCCTACTCTCTCCGTCGCTGCGTTTGGGAGTATTCAGGTTTTATAACCAAGAACTATGTTACCACATTTTGCGGCGGTTTGCAAGGGCTGTGCAGTCACTTTCCGCAAAAATCGCGTTCGGTAGAGGTTTTTCACAAAGCCGCAGCCATTATGAATCGTTTATGTCATCCATTATGAGCTGAAACAATTCTCCCAGGTCGATTAGTGGCGCAAACTCTTTATCAACTTTGTAATCATCTGAAATTTTTACCACGACCACACCGTCGATCTGCTGGATATATCCTTCCTGCGGATAGACCGGCATCTGTTCCAGCTCTGTTCTGCTGTACAGTTCCCCATACTGTTCCACCGAGCAATGCTTGAGTTTTGCCGGAGTAATATCCCTGAAAACCGCTTTCCAAGACGCTCTGGCCGAGTAATCGTTCAGCCAGAAGCGGCCCATCTGCGCATACGGATTTGCATAGAGGTAATACTCCCTCTTCATAAAACTGGAATTCGAGCTGGGTCTGCCCACAAACAGTCCCGGCAGCTGCTCGTTATCGTCAAAATATCCGCTGCTCATCAGGTCGTCCGCGATGTGATCCGACATGCTCTTGAGTGTTTTCCTTCCCTCATACATAGCTTCCTGATCGATCACTGCAGAGCAGACATTGCCATAGACGACCAAAACCGCAAGTACTACAGCCCCTGTCCGGGCAGCACGTACATACTTTTTTACCATAGGCTGATTTGTGCGCGTCCCTTCAAGCAGCAGCAGACATACCGGCACGAACAGATTCAATCCTTCGCCCATCTGCAAAAGCCAGACCGCCTCGCTTGTGATCAGCATGATAGCATTGCACATGATGGGCAAAACGATCAGCGCTGCCACTCCCAGAAGGATATATTCCCAATTTTTCCGGTGAAGCATTTTTCTGAAGCGGTTCAGCAGTCCGATGCTCAGCGCAAGAAATACCAAAACGAAAAAGCCCACCGGCTGCAGAATGTTATGCCGATAGTAATTCTGAAAAAAGTAAGCTCCAAACAGTTGGTAGGTCTCTGCAATGGCATTGGGCAGATTTTTCAGTATAGAAAGTACCGAAACATCCGCTCCTCCATTATAACTTGCCATCTGCCATCCACATGCCCATACGATCAGCTTTGTGAGCAGGAAATACAAAACCATTCCTGCAGCTGCGCTGCAAAGACTTCTTCCAATGTGGGCATGGACCTTTTCTCTGTCCACATTGCGGAACAGAAGCAGCAGAAGATATGTCAGCAGGAGCAGACAAAAGTTATCAAGGCTCGTCTGATAGCACGCAAGGCTCATGACCAGAAGCAGTGCTCCCTGTACGACCGCTTTTCTAAAATCTGCGGCACGAACCACACGCTCTGCCGCCAGAACAGAAAACAAAAATGAGCAGCCAAACATCGGCGACTGAAAGCGATATGACAGCTGTATTCCAGTGACCGTGCTGGCCAGAACAGCCATACCCGCCAGATAGGTCACGACAGAATCCTTCTCTGTAAAAAACTTCCGAAGCAGGGTAACAGCCAGCGCCGACATGGAAAGCGTCAGCAATGAATTGAAAGGTTCCGTCTGGATGCCAAACCGCAGCGCATCGATCACCGGCCAGAGCCATCGGCCCGTGACTACCTGCCAATAGCCGCCGAAGAACCATGTATTGTTCCACAATCCGTCAAATGTATTGGTCAGCCGCTGGCTGATCAGCAGGAAAAACACTACCGCCGAAAATAGCAGCATCACCAGAAAATATCTTAGATCCGATATATCCAGCCCAAGGTCGTCCGGTTTCTGTACATCGATTTTTTCTTTCATCGTTATTTTCTCCATCTGTCCTGTTTTGTGTTCTCAGGCTCATTTGTTATTCATCAATCAGATAATCCTCTGAAATTTTGATCACATATACGCCGTCCATTTCCTGCATGGAGCCTTTCTCAGGGAATGTCGGCATCCGTTTGATTTCTTCTGTCCGGATCAGTTCGTCATATACCTCATCACTGCACAGCTCCAACTGCATCGGTGTGAGGTCACGAAACACCGCATTCCATGAATAGCGCATTGTGGCGGCATTTTCTTTTTCGAAAAGGCCCACCTGTGCGTAGTCGTTCGCATCCCAATAGATGACGTGTGTCCGGAACAGCGGGCTTGCACTGGGGCGGCCTACCAGCATCACTGGCAGTTTTTCCGGCAAATCATAATAGCCCTCTGCCACCAGCTCACCGGCCACAAGGTCCGCGATTTGTTTTGTTGCCTTGCGTCCCTCATACATCGCCTGCTGATCGATAGCCGACATGAAGACACTGCCATAAAGAATGCCTGCAGCAGCCAGCAGAAGCGCAGCCTTTTTCACCTTGCCAGCTTTGTTTTTGCCTGAAGTTTCTGTGTTAGATGCAGGCTGGGCAGCATCTAACAGCCAGAAGCACACCGGGAAGAACAGCGCAGTTCCTCCGGCCATTGGGATATAAAACGTCGCCTGTGATGCTGCCAGCAGAAAGATCACGCTGGCAAGCGGCATCACCAGCACCGCAGCCACTGCGTAAAGCGCCGTTTCTGCATCCTTTCTGCGCAGAACAACTGCCAACCGACGTACAAGCGCTGCACCCACGACAAGGAACGCCAGCGCATACAGTACCCCAAAGCTCTGCAGCACATTATGGCGTACTGTATCACCAAAGAAGTAGTCCCAGAATTGGGCATAGCATTTTACAATACTCTGCGGCAGGCTCTTCAGCATATTCAGCGGCGAGATAGAAGCTCCGCCCTGATAATTCGCCATTGCAACACCTGAAATCTTCAGAATAATCTGCAATATTTCCCAGTACAGCGCCGCGCCGCACACTGCACTGCCCAGACATTTTGCGATATAGCACCGGAGCTTTATCCCTTCTTCACCTCGGAACAACAGTACCAGAAACCACGCCAGCAGCACCAGACAGAAACAGGCAAGGTTCGTCTGGTACAGGCCAAGGCTCAGTGCCAAAAGCACCGCTGCCGGCACAATGCTGCTTACGGCTGATTTTCCCCGGATCACGTGCTCTGTAGCCAGCATTGCAAAGAAAAACGAAAATCCGTACTCCGGTGCAATGAAGTGAAACGAAAGATAGCACCCGACCACAACATTGGAGACATAGCATAAACCTGCGAGCCAGTCAATGCAGGATGTTCTCATCCATGCCGGTTTGAAGAGCATATGAAGTCTGGTGACTCCAAGAGAAACCAGCATCAGACACACCACCGCATTGATGGGTTCTAGCTGCAGACTGAAACGCAGAAAACTGGTCACCAGCCAGAACCATCGCCCATTGGAAAGCTCCCATGCTCCCGCCATGTACTCAGCCGTTGTCCACAGACCATCCACTGTGTTCGTCAGCTTCAAACTGATCAGCGGAAAATAGACCATCACCGCAAAGCCCAGCATCACACAGAAATATTTCTTATCCAACTCCCGCAGCCAGTGTCTGATATCCGCTTTTATTTTTACAGACATGATATTCCTCCATCCATAAACTTCTGCTTTTCAGTATATCAAACTCTTCCACATGGTTCAATAAAAAAATCCCCTGCCGGGCAGTCGGCAGAGGATCTTGCGTATTTTTTCCAGAGTGCTTTATTTTGCCACGATTTCTGCAGCCAGTGCATCCATCTGCGCTTCGGCAGCAGCATTGGCAGCACTGCGGATGGTGACCACAGTATCGCACACGGCGATGTTCTTCATGCTTTCCAGCTCGGCGCGCATGAGCTTTGCGGCCATGGGTGCCCATGTGCCATTCTCCATCAGACCCACCGTGCGGTTCTGGAAGCTCTTGGTCTTGAGGTGGGTCAGCAGATTTTCCATCGGCGGGAAGAGGAAGCCGTCGTAGGTGGCGCAGGCCAGCACGATCTTTCCGCAGCGGAAGGCTTCGGTGACGGCATAGGACACATCCGTGCGGGTCAGGTCCACCTCCACGACCTTTGCGCCCTTTGCACGCAGCTTTTCTGCCATGAGGTGGGCTGCTGCACGGGTGTGGCCGTGGATGGAAGCACTTGCCACAAGAATCTTTTCCGGCTCCTCGGGCTTGTAGCTGGACCAGATGTCGTAGTAGTTCAGGTACTTGCCCAGATCTCCGGTCAGCACCGGGCCGTGCAGCGGGCAAATGGTCTGGATGTCCAGAGCCGCGGCCTTTTTCAGCAGCGCCTGCACCTGCGGGCCGTATTTCCCCACGATGTTCAGGTAGTAGCGGCGGGCTTCGCTGGCCCAGTCGGCCTTTTCGTCAAACTTTGCCACAGCGCCAAAGCGACCGAAGCCATCCGCAGAGAACAGCACCTTTTCGGCGGATTCATAGCTGACCATGACCTCCGGCCAGTGCACCATGGGTGCAAACACAAAGGTAAGGGTGTGGGTACCAAGGCACAGGCTCTCGCCGTCCTTCACCACTACACGGCGCTCCTTTGCCACAGCATCAGCGCCAAAGAACTGATCCATATACAAAAAGGTCTTGGCGTTGCCCACCACCTGCATCTCAGGGTAGAGTGCCGCCAGCTTTGCAATGTTGGCACCGTGATCCGGCTCCATGTGGGAGACTACCAGATAATCCGGCTTACGGCCTGCCAGAGCTTCGGTCAGGTTTTCCAGCCACGGCTCGGTGGCGCGGGCATCCACCGTGTCCAGAACGGCGGTCTTTTCGTCCAGAATGACATAGGAATTATAGCTCACGCCGGTGGGCACCGGATACTGGCTCTCGAACAGGTCAATGGTGGTATCATCCACGCCCACACCCAAAATGGCTTCACTGATCTTCTTCATGCTCATAGCTTTCCGTCTCCTTTTTATGATATGCCGCAGTCTGCAGCAATTATTTCTAAGAATATTTCCTATTATAGCACATTGTTAGAAATTTCGCAAGAGATATTATTCTTCTCCATTTTCCGGCAGCTTTGCCGCTACCGGCCTGCCCGGCTCAGCATCCAGTTCCAGCAGAGCGGCAGCAGCGCTTTCGTCCATGGTCTGCACAGCGCGCAGCTTGCGGCTGATGGCACGGCTGCGCACACCAATGAGATTATCCAGCTCTTCGTCGGTCTGGCGCAGACGCTGCTGCATCTTGGAAAGCCCCTGCCCGAACTTGTCAAATTCGGTCTTCACCGCACCCAGCAGCTGCCATACCTCACCGGAACGCTTCTGGATGGCAAGGGTCTTGAAACCCATCTGCAGGCTGTTGAGCAGCGCTGCCATGGTGCTGGGTCCTGCAATGTTCACCTGATAGTCCCGCTGCAGCACTTCCAGCAGGCCCGCGTTCACCACCTCGGCATACAAACCCTCGAAGGGCAGGAACAGGATGCCGAAGGCCGTGGTGTAGGGCGGCTCCACATATTTTTCCCGGATGTCCTTGGCCTCGGTCCGCAGCACCAGTTCCAGTGCGTGGCGGGCGTTCTCCACAGCCTGCGCGTCGCCGGAAGCCTGCGCATCCTGCAGATGGGCATAGGTATCGCCGGGGAACTTGGAATCGATGGGCAGCCAGACCGTGCCGCCGTCCGCGCCTGGCATCCGGATGGCGTACTCTACCCGCTGGGTACTGCCCGGAATGGTGGCCACGTTGGTGTCGTACTGTTCCGGGGCAAGGATCTCTTCCAGAATGGCTCCCAGCTGGATCTCGCCCAGAATGCCGCGGGTCTTCACACCGGAAAGCACCTGTTTCAGCCCGCCCACATCAGCGGCAAGGTTCTGCATTTCGCCAAGACCCTTGTACACCTGTTCCAGCTGGTCGTTCACCGCCTTGAAGCTCTCAGTCACCCGCTTTTGCAGGGCATCCTGCAGCTGCTCGTCCACAGTATGGCGGATCTCGTCCAGCTTCTGGGCGTTCTGGGCCTGCAGGGCAGTCATGCCCTCGGCAAGGGTGCGGCGCATCTCTTCCAGCTTGCGGGCGTTGGAGGCTTCCAGCCCCTGCAGGCGCTGCTCCATGGTCTGCTGCTGGGTGCCCTGCCCTGCGGCAAGGGCGGTGCTCATACTCTGCACCGAAGCCTGCAGTGTTTCACTGATGTGGCCCATAGCGGCAAGGTTCTGCTGCGCCATCTCTGCCAGCTTCGCGTCCATCTGGCGGTTCTGCGCTTCCAGCTGCTGACGCAGCCATTCCTTCCGTTCTGCATCGTCCCGGTTTGCGGCAGGCTTTGCCGAGCGGTACAGCAGCAGGGCCATCATCAGGCAGATGGCCACCAGAAGCACCGTGTAAAGAAACGCTAAAAATTCCATAATGCCTCCTATTGCAAAATCCGGGCTGTGCAGCTGCAAAGCCCGGATCTGCGTACTTTGTATTATTTTGTCTGCTCTTCCCAGAAGGCAGCGGCTTCGTCCAGCCAGCCATCCGCAGCCGTGCCGCGGCCAAGGCTGATGCCATGGGCTGCGTGGTCATATACCACTTCTTTGTAAGGTACGCCATGCGCGGCCAGTGCCTTGCTGAGGGCTGGCCCCTGCAGCGGCCAGCACAGCAGGTTCAAGGTCAGGTCATCCCTGCCATACCAGAAGTACACCGGCGGATAGTCCTCTGTGATCAGGTCGGCAAGACTGTATTCATAGTAGAACCGGCCGCACACAAAGGGGTCGGTGCCCACACGGTAGATTGGTGTGATCTCGGCAAACTGCACGATGGGATACGCCAGGATCACTGCGCCGGGCTTGGGCAGGCCATAGTTTTTATAGCCCAGAGCGTCCGATGCAAACAGGCCCGCCAGATGTCCGCCGGAAGAATAGCCGATCAGGGCGTAGCTTTCCGTCTGCACACCGAACTGCTGTGCGTGGCCGGTGATGTACTTCACCGCCCGTGCAATGTCCTCCATGGGTCCGTTGTTGTCGTTATCCGGGTAGGCGCGGTAGCGCATCACGAACACCGCATAGCCTTTCTGGTGCAGCTGGTAAGCTGTGGAGATGCACTCCTTTAACTCCGCCGTGCGGTTGAGGATGTTGCCGGAGAGCACCAGCGCATACTTTGCATCCGGCGTGCTGGCCGGGTAGTAATAGAACTCCACATTGTTGCGGGAGCTGTCCTCGGCGATCTCCTGCTCCGAGTAGAGCTTATAGGCGATCTGTACGCCCGCATTGTAATTGCGGATAAGCAGGTTCAGACCATCGGCACAATCCTGTGCCACATAGCTGCTCACATATTTTTCCAGCGTCTGGTCATTGCACCAGTCCTCAGTGCCGGGCAGGTTCTGCTCCTTGGAATAGGTCCAAACGCCTGCGCCAAGGATGCTGGGGTTCGAGCGGATCTCGCCCATGGTGGTCTGCGGCGTGATATCCGGCTCGCCATACTCTGCTGCAAATGCGGGCAGCGCCATCATCAGCAGCAGACAGATACAGGCTGCTGCTGTGCATATCCTGTGTTTCAACTCAGTATCTCCTTTTCAGCCGACCTGTTCCTCCCAGAAGGCAACTGCTTCATTCAGCCAGCCCTCCGCATCGGTGCCTTTGCCTGCGGCCACTGCATGGGGAGCATCATCATACACATGGTAGATATGCGTCACATGGTTGCGGGCCAGTGCCTTTTCCAGCACAGGCCCCTGCGCCGACCAGCACATGGTCATAAGGGTCATATCGTTTTTGCCGTACCAGTGATAGGTAGGCGGGTAATCCGGTGTGATGTAATCAGACAATGTCATTTTATAATACCGCTGCTTGCACACACCGGGGTCCAGCAGGATATTATAGACCGGTTTGAACTCCAGAAAGGTGTTTACCGGGTAGCCCAGCAGCATGGCACCGGGCTTTGGCAGGCCGTAATTTTTGTAGCCCACCGCGTCGGTGCCGAACAGTCCGGCGATCTGCCCGCCTGAGGAATAGCTTACAATGGCATAATCCTCCGCCTGCACGCCAAACTGTCCTGCATGTTCCGTGATATATTGCACCGCGCGGACCACATCCTGCAGCGGCGCATTGTTGGAAGCCTTCATGCCGATGCGATAGCGCAGCACGAACACCGGGTAGCCCATTTCGTGCAGGTTCCATGCAGTGGAAATGCCCTCGCGGATCTCCGCACTGACCACGATCGCATTGCCGCCGATCACCAGCGCATATTTCTGGTTTGCCTGCGCCCCTTCTGCCGGCAGATAATACAGTTCCACACCGTCCCGGCTGGTATCCTGCGCGATTTCCTCCGCCGTATAAAGCGGGAAGGTCACCCGCTGCCCAGCGTTATAGGTGCGGATCAGATAGTTCAGTCCATCCGCCGCATCCTGTGCCGTCCAGTGATTGGAAAGGCAGCTCAGCGGCTGCGCGTCCCAGTACATCCGGTCCAGCACACGGTCCTGATCCAGCGAGTAGGTGTAGATGCCCGCACCCACAATGCCGGGGTTGGAGCGGATCTCTGCCATTTTGGTGCGCGGTGTGATGTTGGCCTGACCAAGCTCCTCCGCAAACGCCGGCTGTGCCAGCAGGATCATCAGGCCAATACCAAACAGCACCGTGCGCAATCGTTTTCTCACAGCAATCCCCCGTTTATCTCTTTATTTGCACTGTTTTTCCCAGAATGCCGTTGCCTGCCGGATCCAGCCGTCCGCATCGGTGTGGTGGCCCGGGCCAATGGCGTGGGGTGCGTTCTCGTACACATGGCACTCATAAACAGCCCCGCTCTCCCGGAGCTTGCGCTCCAGCAGCGGCCCCTGCTGGGAGTAGCACATGCGCTGCATATAAAGATCATTTTTGCCGTAGAAGAAATAGGTAGGGGTAAAGTTTTCGTTCACCACATCCGAAATATCGGTCCAGTAGTAACGCCAGCCAAGCACCAGCGGGTCAATGGCCAGCTGATATAGCGGCTTCACCTCAAAGAAATCGTTGATGGGGTAGCCCAGCAGCAGCGCTGCAGGCTGTGGGAGGCCAAATGCCTTATAGCCGAACTTTTCGTTGTCCGAGCCGATCAGGCCCACGATGTGTCCGCCGGAAGAAAAGCCCATCAGGGCATAGTTTTCGCGCTGAACGCCAAACTGATCTGCATTTTCGGTCAGGTACTTTACGGCATTGGCAATATCGTACAGTGGCGCATTGTCGGATGCATTCAGGAAAGAGCGGTACCGCAGCACAAAAGCCGCATAGCCCAGCTCGTGCAGCTGGTTGGCAATGGATGCACCCTCGTTCAGCTCTGCGGTGGTGTTGCCGCCGTTGCCGGGCACCACGATGGCGTACTTTGCGTTGGCTGTTTTTGCCGGGAAATAATACAACTGGACCATGCCCAGAGAAGGATTTTCCGCAATTTCTTCCGGGGTATACACCTGCCATGTGATCTGTACGCCCTTGTTGTAGTTTTCGATCACAAGGTTCATGCCTTCGGCGGCATCCTCGGCAGCCGCGTAGCTTACATAGCCCTCAATGGGCGTATCATCGTACTGCGTGCTGCCCTCGATCCATTCGTTGCAGTAGGTATAGTAGCCGGAGCCTTTGATGCTGGGGTTCTCCCGCAGCTCTTTCATGGTCGTCTTTGTTGTGATGTTCGGCTCGCCGTACTCTGCAGCAAATGCCGAAAGCGATACGCACGCCAGCATTCCCAGCGCGCACACCACCGTTCTGATCCACTTCATTTTGGGACATCCTCCGTTCTGCAGCGGCGTATCCTGCCGCGCTTTTCTTTGTTATGATTTATTGTATCACAAACCTTCCGCTTGTCAAAGAAATTTCTGTGCAGTACGGCGCTTGTACCGCACCGCAAATTCTGCTATACTGGAGCCGGATATTTTTTGAGAGTTGAGGGCGCGGAAAGCTATGCACTTTCTGCCGGGATCGAAATATGAGCAAAATCGAGATCCGGCCCATGGAGCCGGAAGACTGGAGCGCTGTTTCCAGAATCTATTTAGAGGGCATTGCTACAGAACATGCCACTTTTCAGACCACTTGTCCGCCGTATTCTGCGTGGGATGCCTCCCACGCAAAAGAATGCCGACTGGTACTGCTGGCCGACGGCGTGATCGCCGGGTGGACGGCGTTGCGCCGGGTGGACCCGCGCTGGTGCTACCGCGGCGTTGCCGAGGTGAGTATTTACGTGGGTGAGCAGTTCCGGGGCCATGGCCTTGGCTATCACCTGCTGACCGAGCTGTGCCATCAGGCAGAAAAGGCCGGCTACTGGACACTGCAGTCCACCGTGCTGCAGGACAACGCTGCCAGCCGCGCCCTGCACACAAAATGCGGCTTTCGCTTAGTGGGCCGCCGGGAACGCATTGCCCGCGACTGTCACGGCCGCTGGCTGGACACATTCTTAATGGAATACCGCGCTGCTGCCAATGAACCGGAAGGCTATAAAAAGCTGTAAGATACAAAAGAACTCCGCGCCCTGTGAGGTGCGGAGTTCTTTTTTGTCCATTGATAAAATGATAAAGGTAAAAACAGGCTTACCACTCTTCGCCGTCGATGTCCACGCTGCCGTCCACCACGGCACCGGCGCGGGAACGCTGGAACATGCTTTCCACCACGGCGCAGTACTTATCGGCCAGACAGACGATGACTGCTTCGCGGCAGGTGGGCACATGACGGAAGGTCAGCGGCCACATGTGGCTTGCAATGATGCTCTGTTCCTTTGTGGTAATGCTGAACACCCGCTTTGCATTGACGCAGGCATAACCCGGATGGGAGAAGCCGTGCATCTCAAACAGGCGGCGCAGGCCGTGAAAGGTACCGGTGGTGTGCCAGTCGTACAGATAAAAATCATGCAGCAGGGCACCCACTGCCAGCGAGGTCTCGTCAGCGTGCAGATGCAGACGGCGGTTGAGCCAGAAGCTCACCAGCGCCACATTCTTGCAATGCTGGTAGGTGGTGACAGAGCCGTGCTGGATGTACTCCCGCATCCGCTGCACATCCGGGTGATGATCATATTTTTCTACGATGGCATAAAGCTGTTCGCGCTCGATCTCAGAAAGCTGCATGCTGCAAAATTTCCTTTCGCTTTAAGGTGATGTTTTCAGGAGCGGAGCTGGACCGGATTGGAATTACCGAAGTTCTCTGCACTGGAAGGGTTCTCCCGCTTGAGGGAAAAATCTACCAGATACTGCTTGCCGTCGCCCAGTTCTTCCAGCTGGGCCAGTTTTGCCTTTGCGGCGGCTTCGTCCGGGTACCACTGG
>ERZ791667.947-NODE-947-length-12059-cov-2.14503_pt1 | contig 12059 bp, 12 predicted proteins | sample MGYA00509959_ERZ791667 | MGnify/ENA primary metagenome ERZ791667 (study PRJEB30046, sample SAMN00715196) | human gut metagenome | study: EMG produced TPA metagenomics assembly of the A metagenome-wide association study of gut microbiota in type 2... | reverse complement strand
CAGGCGTTTCCGCAGGAATCTCCGCAGGAGTCTTTTCGGCATCCGTTCCCTTGGAATTTTGCGCTTCCTTTCCGGCGGAAACTCCCTTACGGGAATCCTCCGGAGGATATATATTATTTATATTATATAATATATTACTATAAAAAGCAGAATCCTGCGCAGAATCCTGCGGTGTTTTCTGCGGTGAATCCTGCGGTGATTCCATTGGATTTCCATCCTTTTTGCGATACCATAACGGTGAGTAGAATGCGATGACCTTGGTGTGTGTCTCATCCCAAATTATTCCGAATGACTGGCAATTTGTAACAGCAGTCACCAGTGCCGATGTGTACGAAAATCGGAGTGATAACCGGATGTCATAGAAATTACAGAGCGGATAGATGCCTTCGGGGGTCATGTATGCCGACATACCCAAGTAGAGGTCCAGTAACTTGGTGATGGTGGGGTCGTTTACTCCCCGTTTTTTCCATTGGTGAATCATTTTCTGCACCTCGCTGATGGAGACGCTTTGTTTCAATGCTTTTATAGCCATGTGTGCTTTGTTTTTGTAATAATGACAGCGAAGTTACAAAGGAAAAAATAGAGTCGTCTGTCCACAGTGGACAGACAATTTTAGAACGGTTAGTATTATTAACGATATTTAAACATAGAAAAAATGAAAGACAGGGATTTTTCAACGGAAAAGTTGGCTGAGAGCATCAAAACTCTTAGAAAGGCCGGTGGTGTCAATGTGAAGGAATTATGTAAATCCATCCACATGACGGAACGCAGTTACTACAGGGCCCTTAATAGCAAAGTGACAATCTAAATTTGTATGCTCCTATCATGCATTTCTTGGTAGAGAACTATGGCGACTGCGGACTGGACGAGGAGATAGAAGCGGTGAAAAGAGAGTGGTGGAATGTGGTGATGAAGAATTCGTGGGAGTATGCGGTAGGGGAGAAGAAAGATGAAGTGGAGAACTGGTGAGAAATGAAAGAAAAAGAGGCGTTATATCAAAATCATCAAAGAGAGAGAAGCACTATCTACAAAAATAAAACGAATATTTTGGGGATATAAACTAAAGAGCTCAGAATTCAACTTCTACAAGAAGTTGATTCAAACACTAGGCTCTTCCATTGAAGTCGTCAAAATGAAAAAGGAGAGCTTAGATATAAAGAATAACATGTAAGCACTCAAATGCTTTTTAGCTCTTTCTTCCTATAATTGTTAATCTTCGCGCAATTAGTCCTTTTATTGTAAACAGAAAGGACTATTTGTTTTGTAGCAGTGAGGTCGGGGGGGATGTAGCTGTTACAGATTAAATTTTAAATTGTCTGCGATGGTAATCGCTGGCTTTAAAAGGGTAAAAGTAATTGAGTAGTTACAGAAATTTGAGCGACTGAATGTAATAATATTAATTTATAATTCTATAATTACCAATAATGAAAATTACAGCAGTAATTCCTATTCGCACAGGCTCGCAAAGAGTCAAGGATAAAAATCTTCGTGCGTTTGCCAACACCAATCTTATGGAGTTGAAGATAAAGAATCTGCTTCAAGTTCCAGAGTTGACATCCATTGTGGTGAATACCAATTCTGAGGAAGCGATTCGAATTGTTAACGAAAATTATGGGGGGGTAAATATCCATCGTCGTGAAGAGTATTATGCTTCTTCACAGTGTTCCGGAAGTGAATTCTTCCGTCATTTGGGTGAAGTGACTGACACTGATATCTTTGTATATTGTCCTTGCACCTCACCTTTTGTTAAACCCAAAACAGTATCTCAGTGCATCAACCAATTTCTTTCTACTCCGGGTTATGATTGTTTAGCAACGGTGTCATCTGTTAAAGAATTTCTTTGGTTGGATGGTAAGCCTATGAATTATAATCTAGCACATGCGCCCAATTCTCAAAATCTTCCAGATGTGGTAGCCTTGAATTTTGGTGTGACGGTAGTGCGCAAGGAAGACCTTATCAAGAATTCAAATATTATTGGGCGTAATCCTCAGTTTGTTGTTACTACCGAGGTCGAAGCAATTGACATCGATACCCCACTGGATTTCTATATAGCTGAACAGTTATATACGAAGTTGTATATAGAGCAAAAAGACTTGTTGGATAGATAAAGAGCACTGATACATTCTGATTAACAATAGAATAAGAATGTTGAAAATTTTAGATTGTACCCTTAGGGATGGTGGATACTACACAAACTGGGATTTCTCAGCCGATGTAGTAGATGCCTATATTGATGCGATGAACCACCTGCCAATCGATTATCTAGAGGTAGGTTATCGTAACAACCCATCCGAAGAATACTTAGGCAAGTTCGGTTATTCACCTATCTCAGTTCTCAAGCATATAAAAGAAAAGTGCAGCAGGAAGATTGTAGTCATGCTCAATGAAAAGAGCACAACACCATACGATTTGCCAGCCCTTTTAACTCCTATTACTGGACTGGCTGATATGGTGCGTTTAGCAATTGACCCCAGTAATTTCGATCGAGCCCTAGTCTTGGCCAAAGCCGTTAAAAACATGGGATTCGAGGTGGGTTTCAATACGATGTATATGTCGAAATGGCATGAATATGATGGTTTTCTAGACAAACTGAATCAATTGGATGGCGTAGTGGATTTATTCTGTATGGTTGATTCATTTGGTGGCGTCACCCCATGGGAGGTTAAAAAAATTTTCCAAAAGGTAAAATCTATGACTTCTTGTCCCATTGGTTTTCATGGCCATAACAACCTGCAGCTTGGTTTGATTAATACGTTGACAGCTATCGAATGTGGTGTGGACTATGTGGATGCTACCATCCTCGGAATGGGTCGTGGTGCCGGTAATCTGAATATGGAATTGCTCCTTACTTATCTCAACAAACAAGGTCTAGATGTCAACTTCAATGTGTTGGGTGAGGTGATTACTGCCTTTATGCCGTTATACGAAGAGCACAAATGGGGAACCAACCTTCCTTATATGATTGCCGGTGCAAACTCTATACCTCAAAAAGAGGTGATGAGCTGGGTTGTCAATCGGGCTTACAGCTTTAATAGTATTGTGAGGGCCGTTGACAATAAAAAGAATAAGGTGAAGGACAATGCACGATACCCTATGCTGAAATCCAATACTGCTGCTAAAGTGCTGATTGTTGGAGGTGGAAATTCAAGTGTGGAGCATTTTGATGCTATTGAGGAGTTCATACTTGCAAATCCGGATATGCCTATCATTTTCGTAACAGCCCGTCACGCTTCTTTGTACAAGAGTGTACCTAACCAGAAAATATATTGTTTGATTGGTAATGAAGCCAAAAGAATGAAGAAGAATCTATCTGAGGAAGACTATCATGGCATTTGCTTATTGTCTCCATACCCTAGAATAATGGGAACAGAAGTACCATCATTTGCAGAGGGTACCACATTCGAACTTCCTGCTATTTCATTTACTAGTTATTACAAGGATTCATGCACAGCTGTAGCTCTTCAGGCTTGTATTGAACTCGGTGCTACAGAAGTGTTTGTGGTGGGTTATGATGGTTATAAAGGTGGAATTCTTTCTGAAAAAGAGATGGATTTATCCAATGAGAATAAGGTACTCTTTGAAGAGTTCATGAAGTCGAATAAAATCATCCTGAATTCCTTGACTCCCTCTCTTTATAAAAGTTTAAACGTAGAGTCAATTTATCAATTCTTATAAGTATGGACAAAATAGCATTTTTCCTTCCCACTCGCAAAGGCAGTGAGCGTGTGAAGAATAAGAATATTCGACCCTTTGCAGGAATTGAGGGTGGTTTGGTTGAGAACAAAATCAAACAGTTACTTGCGACCAAGCATATTGATGAGATTTTGTTTTCATCCAATGATGAAAATTGTATCGCTGTGGCTGAGAAATATCAAGGCGACAGTCGTTTAAGAATCATTCCTCGTCCTAATGAATTATGCCTCAGTTTTACAAATCTGCAAGACCTGATTTGTTACGTACCTACCATCACGGATGCTGATCACATCCTATGGGGGCACGTAACGACTCCTTTGGCTGGTGCTGAAGAATATGATGCAGGTATTGAGTATTATCTGTCTAAACTAAACGAGGGCTATGACTCATTGGTGGGTGTTACTGAATTGCGCAACTTCTTATTGAACAAAGAAGGAAAATTGGTTAATAACACCACCGATATTCCCTGGCCGCGCACACAGGACATGAAGCCGCTCTACGAAATCAATCATACCATGTTCTTGGCTCGTCGGGAGGTTTATGTGAAGCAAAAAAACCGTTTAGGCATGAAACCGCTGCTCTATGTCATGGACGAAATGCATTCCAAGGATATTGATTGGGAAGATGACTTTGTCGTAGCGGAAATGATGTATAAGAATTTAAATATTAGTAAACAAATGGGGGGGGTAATTTATAGTACCTTCATGATTGCCTCTCTCATCCAAATGAGAGAAGCGGCATGAACAAGTATTCATTTTTCCTTCCCACTCGTAAAGGCAGTGAGAGAGTAGTAAACAAGAACACACGCACTTTTGCTGGTGTTGAAGGCGGTATCTTGAAAATAAAACTTCAGCAATTATTGGAGGTTAAAAGAGTTCAGAAGATCATTGTTTCCACGAATGATCCTGAAACCATTGCCATTGCACAATCATTCAATAATCCACGTGTCGTGGTTATAGAACGCCCGGAAAGATTATGTCTTTCATCAACAGTTATTGAGGATTTCATAAACTACATTCCTACAATTGTTGACGCAGAACATATCTTTTGGGTACATGCCACAGCACCATTTGCTGATGTAAAAGTATTAAATAACGCTTTGGATTATTATGAAAAGACAGTATTGAATGGTGATGCAAATGACAGCTTGATGAGTGTTACCAAAATTCAGCAATTCCTATGGTCAGAGCGTGAAAATAAATGTGTCAACTATGACAGGAGCATAGTTAAATGGCCACGTACTCAAGATTTGGAACCGAAATCAATCATGCCTTTTATATTAACAGCAAGGAGAATTATCTGAAATTCCATGACCGCATCGGTGAACGTCCTTTACTTTACGAATTGGACAAGATTCATTCGTTTGATATCGATTGGGAAGATGACTTCACCCTTGCCGAAATGATTTACAAACAGCTTTATCAATGAAGAAAGTAATCACATTCGGAGAGATTATGCTCCGATTGGGAGCACCTGACTACCTTCGGCTTACGCAATGCAACCACCTCGACATGTCGTTCGCAGGTGCAGAAGCTAATGTGGCAGTATCTCTCGCCAATTATGGTATCCCGGTAGATTATATAACGCGTTTGCCTGAGAATCCCATTGCAGATAAATGCATCAAAGAACTACTGTCTTATCGTGTAGGAACTGACAAAATCCTTCGTGGCGGCAAGCGAATGGGTGTTTTGTATCTTGAAACAGGTAGTAATGCCCGCCCGTCGAGAGTGTTTTATGATCGTGAAGATTCTGCAATTGCCACCATTCCTGAGCATAGTATCGATTGGAAGAAAGTATTCTCTGATGCTACATGGTTTCATTGGACAGGTATCACACCCGCTATTTCAGAAAATGCCGCTCGTGTATGTTTGGAAGCGATTAAAGCCGCTAATGAAATGGATATTACGGTCTCTTGTGACATCAACTACCGTGGTAGCTTGTGGAAATATGGTAAATCAGCATTAGAGGTAATGCCCGAATTAGTGGCAGGAAGTGATATTATCCTTGGAAATGAAGAAGACTGTGAGAAAGTGTTTGATATTAAACCTCAGAACTTTGATGCAGACAGCACTCAGGGCGAGATTAATCAGTCTGCATTCCTCTCCGTTTGCAACCAGATGATGGAGCGTTTTCCAAAATGCAAGAAGATGGTAGTGACCCTCCGAGGTGCTATTAATGCTAATCATAACACCTGGGGAGGGATAATGTATGATGGTGCTTTACTCTATCAGTCACACCGATACCACATTACCGATATAGTGGACCGTGTGGGCGGGGGAGATTCATTTATGGGGGCTTTGATTTATGGCTTGCTCAGCTTTGATGAAGACTGTCAAAAGGCATTGGATTTTGCTGTAGCTGCATCTGCTTTGAAACACACTATAAAAGGTGACTATAACCAGATGGGGGTTGATGAAGTTTTAAATTTAATGAATGGGAATAGTTCGGGAAGAGTAAAGAGATAAAAGTTATCTTTCATTATATAAATGTCACCAATCTTTATGAGGAATATATATACTCATTTTTTTTTAAATACAGGATATGTTCTTTTGGGCAATTCAGGTAGTAAGATTATTAGCGTACTCATGCTACCTTTATACACCAGATGGCTTTCAATTGAAGAATTTGGTTTAGTAGATTTGCTTCAAATATACTCTGCTTTATTAATTGTAATTGTAGGAGCATGTATAGTTGATGCTATTTTTGTTTTACAAATAAAAATGGTGAAGAACAGACAAGCTATTTCACCAGTGGCTTTTGTTTTATCGGTATAGTTTCATTTATATTTGTTTTACTATTACCATTCATTAGCTATGTGCCTGACGATGTCATTCCAAATAGTGTAAAGTTAAGTAAATGGTACTTGTGTTTTTTGTTAATATCCAGCTTGTTACAAGGATATACACAAAATTTTTGCATGTCTATTGATAAAATGAAAGCATATAGTGTAACAGGCTTTATCAATACACTTTTTTCATGTGTTTTATCTTTTCTTCTTATTCCTTCGCTAAAAGCAGAAGGATATGTGTTGGCTTTTTCACTATCAAATATGATTTGTTTCCTTTATAATATCGTTATAAACAAGCTGTGGAAGTACGTAGATGTAGGTAGAGTCCAATACTCTAAAATAGCTGAAATGTTGGGGTATTCTATTCCACTTATTCCCAATGGCATCATGTGGTGGCTTGTTGCTGCACTCAACAAGCCCATGGTAGAAAATTACACAGGACTGTATGGTGTTGGAATAATGGCTGTTGCTCAAAAAATACCCAATTTCCTTAATAGCATGTCGGGTATGTTCTCTTCATCGTGGCAAGTTTCAGTAGTAAAGCAATTTGGAACAGATAGTTATGAAAGGTTTTATAATAAGATGCTGTTGTTGTTTATTTGCTGTTATACAGTAATAGGTATGGCATTAGTTGGAGCTTGCAATATTCTTATCAGTATTTTGGCAGATGAAAAATTCTATGACGCTCATTTATATATACCTCTATTAATTGGTTCTGTAGTATTTGGTGCCCTGTCTCCATTAGTTGCGGCCAACTTTGCAGCGTCAAAACAAAGCAAGTTCTATTTTTATTCTACTATTTGGGGAGCTTTGGTTAGTCTTGTCGCGAGTTATTTGTTAATTCCTAAGTTGATGATATGGGGAGCAGTCGGTTCTATTCTCATGGCACAGATTGCTATTTTTACTGTACGATTATACTATGCAAACAGAATTGTACAGCATAGGAACTTATTGGCTATTGGTTCCATTATGTCACTATTTTTAGTAACCTGTATTTGCTGCTCCATCTATGATGGTGGTGTAATCCGGTGTTTTATATCGTTCCTTTATATAGCTATTATCATTATCATTAATAGAAATACACTCCAAGCAATAATAAATAAAATCATTCTTTATGCAAAAAGATATTTCTAATGTATGTATAGTGGATTCTGTATATACTCTGTTCTTATATTCTTTGATCATTGATGATGATCAATTGGAAAAGACTTATTATTTTGTTAGCTCAGGTATAGCAGAGAGTGTTATTAAGAATCTTAAACAGGTTACTTATGTACCCAATGTCAAAGGCTTTAGAAGTGGAAAGCTTTATCGGTTTGTTACACTGCGGCTTTTGTCGGGTATCAAATTCCCATTCTTGAAAACTGCTAAAATATGGGGGCATGACCATATCCCTTTATCGTGGTTCTTGATTGGTAACAGGCGGTACACTTGTATTGAGGATGGGCCCATTATATGGTCTACTTATGTGAACTGTGGAAAATATGAAAACGATAAACTTTTTTGGGAAAAATCTCATTCTCTGAAAGATTGCATATTGAAGGCTGTTTTGTCTCCGGTGTATCGTGCTGAAATTGGTTCTAACAGCTTGTGTGAGGAAATGATAGTCACTACCGATGATTATAATGATTTTCGTGAAGGCAAGAAAATTACAAAAATTAATCCGTCTGCTTTATGGAAGGCTGCTTCTGATGTGAAGAAAAACTATATTAAACATTTGTATTCATTAAGTCAAGTCGATATTGATGTTACTAAGGCAAAAAAGACCGTGCTGATTACTCAACCGTTCTCATCTGATGGTATTATTACTGAAGTTGAACAGATTGCAATTTATCGGAAGATGTTGGAGGGTACTAACATTGCAGATGTTCTCATCAAGCCACATCCGCGGGACAAGATTGACTATGGCAAATATTTTCCTAGTGCTATGGTGTTTGAAAAGCCTCTGCCTTTTCAGTTATTGAGTATTATTGGCATCAAATTCAATAGGGCTATCACTGTCTGTTCAAGTACCATTACCTCGTTTGACTACAAGCTTGACATAGAAATTTCCGGAACTACTGTGCATCCGAAATTGGTTGAAACCTATGGTGTGCTAAATGAAAAAGACTTGATAAAGAAATGAAAAAACTGATTATTATTCCATATTTCGGCAAGTTCCCTAATTATTTTGATTTATACCTCTACAGCATTTCGAGGAATGAAGATATTAACTTTCTGTTTTTTACAGATGCTGAAGTTGCCAGTTATCCTTCTTATCGGAACATTCGTTTTGTAAAGATGTCATGGAGAGAGATGCAGCTAAGAATCCAATCTACATTCGATTTTGAAGTATGTATAGACAAACCCTATAAATTATGCGATTATAAACCTTGCTATGGAGCTATATTTGACGATTATATTGCTGGATATGATTTTTGGGGATTTGGTGATACGGATTTGATTATGGGGAAAATTTCGATGTTTTTAAACGATGATATATTTAAGAAATATGATCGAATCTTACATTGTGGACACCTCACTTTCATAAGAAATTGTGAAGAGATGAATTTTTTTTTTAAGAAACGATTTAATAAATTCCTGAATTATCAAGAAGTATTGTCTCATCCAGATTCTTTTCGCTTTGACGAGACTGGCTTAGGTGGAACTTCTGATATGATGATTGCTTATTGTCCTGACAGAATTTATACTTACATAGACTATGATGATCTATGGATACCCCGGCGCTACTATGGATTTAAGAATGTAAATACAGAGCATCTGTTATTTTTGCATTATCGGTATTCTAATGGTTCGCTGAAGCGATGTTATTTTAGTTTTAAGCGTTTGTCTTTTGTAGAAGAAGAAACCATGTATGTCCACATGCAGAAAAGAAGAATGGATATTCCCCAAGAAATAGACAATGAAGACTATTGGGTATTTTCCGACTACTTTATCACCAAAACCAGCATGGGGTTCTGTGAACGGCTTTATCGATCTCGTCCGAAGATAATAGATAACTTTGTGAATAAGATTATAAAAAGATTGAGGTATGAATAAATACATTACAATTGTTGTTCCTGTGTTCAAAGTGGAAAAATACATTCAACGTTGCTTGATGAGCATCTATCAAGCCGATGAATCGCTTTTCGAATTAATAGTTGTTGACGATGAAAGCCCCGATGAATCAATTGATATTGCTAAACGAGTGTTGGCTCCATACCATAACTATCAGATAAAAAGTCAGAAGAATAAAGGATTATCGGGGGCGAGGAATACAGGATTAAGGCTTGTTCGTACACCATATGTTTGGTTTGTAGATAGCGACGACTATATCTGTTCAGGCGCTATTGAATATTTAAATTCTGTTATTGAGGCTTCACATTATGATTGTGTTCATTTTGGGTTTAAGTATAGATATGATGACCGAATGGAAGACTCTATGATTGGTTGTAAGAACAAAGTGGTAAACGGCTGTCAATTGTTAAATGCCATAGGCGGAGAATTTTCTGTATGGAGAAATATTTATAATGTTAACTTCTTGCGTGATAATAACCTATATTTTGTTGAAAACTTAATATTTGAAGATTTGGATTTCAATACTAGAGTTTTTTTAAGTACAGATAACATCTTTGTATCCGACAGGTATATATACTATTATGAACAAGAGAATGTGAGTTCCATTTTGCATACGATTACTTACAAATATGCATGGTCTATGCTTTGGATTTGTGTGAATCTTCGTAAATTTTGGATAGCCAAGCGACTACCCAAAGCGGAATATCAGGTATTGTGTTATCATGCTGGAAGGGCATTTAATTTCGCTGCCCAATATTATTCCCAGCTAGGAAAAAATGATCAAAAGCGATTGGATGAATACATCATGGAAAATAAAAAGACGCTTATTTATATTCTTCAACATTCACAATATAGATTGCATAGAATAGAAAGTATTCTTTTCAGATTCTTTGGTCTAGATTTAATATGGAATATCAAACAGAAAATCTGCAAACGATGATATTAATAGATTTATCTTTCATCAGATTCAATCTATATGCAGGCGTATCAAAATATGCATATAGACTGCTGGATTATATTGTAGAGGAAGGAAAAAGTGATGATTATATATTGCTTTTGAATATCGTTTCGGAAAACAAGATTCGAGAATGGTATCCTCAGTTTGAAACAATCTCAATAGGAAGCCAGGCATTGCTCAAGTACCCGATGATTAGAACAATGTATCTATCTTATGACTTTCGTAGAAAAGTCAATCAGAGTGGCTGTCAAGCTGTGTTTTGTCCTTGGGGCAATGAGATTACTTGTCTAAAGGTAAAGCCATTTAAGATCTCGGTTATTCATGATTTGCAGTTTAGATTGGATACAAAAGGGCTTCTACTGAAGATTCATCAAATTATTGATGATGCTGTAGTTAAAAACTCAGACAGGATAGTCACTATTTCTGAATTTTCTCGGAGTCAAATACTTAGTTTTTACCCTAATGTGGAATCAAAAGTGATTTCGTTAGGAAATTCCGTATTGATGTATCCGGATGAACGAGAGAGGCTTTTCAAGGATAGATATATACTTTACGTAGGAAGAATTTGCGAAATGAAAAATGTTGCGACTTTAATCAAAGCATATTCGCTCATTCATTTCCAAATACCAGATTGTAAATTGGTAGTAGTAGGAGGACGGAATAATTATTGGGATAATGTTATCAAGCCCATCTTGAAAGAGAACAATATTCAGGGAAAAGTAAATTTAGTACAAAATTGTTCAGAAGCAGACCTGACTAATTACTATAGATATGCTGATTTGTTTGTTTTCCCATCGTTAAGAGAAGGGTTTGGAAGTCCACCTTTGGAAGCGGCCATACTGAAAACACCGGTACTCACATCTATTAAAGATTCATTAGGTGAAGTAACCAGAGGTTTACTTTATCAGTTAGATAATCCATGTGACGAACATGAATTGGCTAGTAAAATGAGTGAAATACTCACAAATCCACCTTCTGAAGAGAAATTAGAAAAGATAAAGAATGAACTTTTACTTCATTATTCTATCCAAAATGTGGGGAAGAGAATATGTGATTATATCAAAAAAGTATCATGGAAAAAGTAAACTACTACTCGTTACGGCAAGAAATAGGCCTTGTGTTTTCTATTGTTGGGATGCAGTTTGCCACTATTCTTAGAAATATTGTAAAAATAGAATGTACGCAATTAGTGATGTTGTTATCAGTACTTTTAATCATCAACTATAAGAATGTGTTCAATATCCGATTCAATAAAGGTCTGACTCTGCTTTTTATATATCAGATTTATTGTTTTGTCTGGTTCTTTACTCATGATTATTATAATAGTATTGATCATACATATGACGAAGCCAGTGTCTCCAAGATGATTTTTTATCATCTCTATCTGATTATGTTGATGTACTCATTATGTACAATTCGAATTAGAAAAGAGTTTAGATACTTTCTAAGAATATCATTTTATGTCGGTTTATTTATAATGATAGAAGTTCTCGATCAGGTAACATTGCATTTTACGACGCTTACAAATATGAACCTGTTAGCAGAAAATTATAACCAATTAGC
>ERZ791667.940-NODE-940-length-12196-cov-1.92842_pt1 | contig 12196 bp, 7 predicted proteins | sample MGYA00509959_ERZ791667 | MGnify/ENA primary metagenome ERZ791667 (study PRJEB30046, sample SAMN00715196) | human gut metagenome | study: EMG produced TPA metagenomics assembly of the A metagenome-wide association study of gut microbiota in type 2... | reverse complement strand
ATCACTGCCCCAAGGCATTTACTACATGGTAGTCAATTTGGATGATAAGTATGTCTCTGCAACCGAGATATCATCTATGGACATAATAGGCACAGCTGCAGGCGGATGGGAAAGCGGCAAAGAACTGACTTATGATGCAACGGAAAAATGCTGGACTGTAAATACGGAAATGACAGCGGGTGAATTTAAGCTTCGTGTCAACTCCACTTGGGATTCCGGTATTAGTTTCGGGGGAACATTAGATGCACCCACTCCTTTCTCAAGCGATAATATTGTGATGGACGCATCGGGTAACTACACTATAAAATTCTATCTGAACAGTAGATTAGTCCTCATCAAAGAATAATAAAATAACAAATGGAGAGAACTGTTGAACGTAAAAGCAGCAATAGTTCTCTCTACCTTCAAATTGAACAAGTATGAAAAAAGATATAAGACATATATTCTGGATACTGCTCTGTCTGTTCACGATAGCAGCATGTTCCGACGAAAACCACGAGATGTTAATCACCGGGCCGGAACTTCCCGAACTGGATCATGAACCGTCTATTGAAGAATTGGTAGAAGGAATCAATAATTACCCAACTAAATTCAACGGTGACAAGCAAGGCAAAATCTGGTATAAAGCAGCCGCCGGCGACGACTTGTACGGCTATGAAGGCGATGTATATGTTCACATCGGCATCAATGACTGGATGTATGTTCCTACGGAATGGGGCGTAAATGAAGATAAATACAAGGCGGAGAAAGTGGCGGAGAACATTTGGTACTTTACGCTTGCCCCGACAGTACGCGAATGGTTTGGCGCGGAAAATGCAGCAAACATTCAAAATGTCTGCATCCTCTTCCGCAATGACGAGGCACTGACTGACGAGAAGAAAACCAGCGACTTCTTTATCACAGTAACAGGAGACAAGACTTTCACGCCGGCTCCGGTAGAGATAGCCACCTGTCCGGTAGATGAAGCCGGCATTCATCCATCCGCCGACGGAACATCCGTGACTTTCGCACTATACGACTTGGATACGGATAACAATTATAAGGATTATGCTTGCCTGATTGGCGACTTCAATGATTGGGAACTCAGCACGGAATATCAGATGAAGCGTGATAACGACAAACACTTCTGGTGGTATACGGTTACAGGCATTGACCCTACCAAAGAGTATGGCTTCCAATATTATATGGGCAGCGAAGCAGACGGCAATGTCCGTATCGGCGACCCGTACTGTGAAAAGGTCTTGGATGGCTCGAACGACAAATATCTTGTAGAACAGGGAGTTTATCCGGCCAGTGCCATACAGTATCCGAATGGAAAGACAACAGGTATTGTCTCCGTATTCCAAACAAAACCGGCATCCTACAACTGGCAGGTATCCGACTTCAAGATTGAAAATACGGATAATATGGTAATATACGAACTGTTGTTCCGCGACTTCACGCAAACAGGTTCCGAACTTGCCACCGGTACCATTAAAGAAGCTACGAAGCATCTGGATTACATCAAGAGCTTGGGAGTGAATGCAATTGAACTTATGCCGGTACAAGAGTTCGACGGAAATAATAGTTGGGGCTATAATCCTTGTTATTATTTTGCAATGGACAAGGCATATGGAACGAAAGAGGAATATAAGCAATTCATTGATGAATGTCATAAACAAGGCATTGCAGTATTGTTGGATGTTGTCTACAACCACGCTACAGGAAGTCATCCATTTGCGAAACTTTATTGGAATTCGAAGGAAAGCAAGACTGCCAAGAATAATCCTTGGTTCAATGTCGATGCTCCGCATCCATTCAGCGTATTCCATGACTTCAATCACGAATCACCGCTTGTACGTGAATTCGTAAAACGCAACTTGAAGTTCTTGTTGGAAGAGTATAAGTTTGACGGTTTCCGTTTTGACCTGACCAAAGGATTTACTCAAAACAAGAGCAATGAATCAACGGCAAGCAATAAGGATGATTCCCGTATTGCTATCTTGAAGGATTATTATGAAACAGTCAACACGACTAATCCTAACGCAGTAATGATACTCGAACACTTCTGCAATACAGATGAAGAGTCAGAATTGGCCAAAGCGGGGATGAAACTATGGCATAATATGAATGAAAGCTATTGCCAGTCCGGAATGGGAGAATCAAGCAAATCAGATTTCTCATACATGAGAAATAGCGGAATGCCTGCCGGGGGATGGGTTAATTTCATGGAAAGTCATGATGAAGAAAGAGTCGCATACAAGCAAACAGCTTTTGGTAATCTTAAAGATGCACCTCTTGCTACCCGTATGAAACAACTGGAGACAAATGCAGCCTTCTTCCTGACTGTTCCAGGGCCGAAAATGATTTGGCAATTTGGCGAACTTGGATATGATTATTCCATAATGTATAAGTACGATGGAACAATGGGAACTGAGAAGAATACGGATGCCAAGCCTGTGAAATGGGATTATCTTACTGACCAATATCGGAAAGGATTATATGACACTTATAGCACTTTGCTGAAATTACGCAACGATAATCCTGACTTATTCAGCGACAATGCATTCAAAGACTGGAAAGTAGGTGTTTCCGATTGGGACAAAGGTCGTTATCTAAGATTGGAATCCACTACAAAGAAACTGGTTGTAGTAGGCAATTTCAAAAATGAACAGATTAATACAAGTGTGTACTTTGGTAACACGGGAGATTGGTATGAATTGAATGGTGAAACATTGAATGTGACTAACAGTTCTGAACAGCCTGTTGCTATACCTGCAAATAGCTTTAAGTTATACACCAACTTTCCGGTAAACAATTGATTGAACGGTTGTAATCAGAATTATCATAGAAAACAACCCATAATAATGTAATAAATCCCTGTTCCACAATGTTGGAGCAGGGATTTATTGCTTTAATTATTTCTTATCGGTAGATATTTTTCTCTTCAAGCTTGAGTTCTTTTTCAGTCCTTTTAAGCAAGTTAGTTGTTTCATGCCTTGAAACTATCCGCCTCAAACCTGCGTCTCTCCTTCTATATATTCTTCAAGAAAAAGATTCTCGCCGTCGAATACGGCATAAGAAAAGAAATTAATCCAGTCTCCAAGTATCAGCACACGTGAGGTGACACTTAGCATCAAATCAAGTTCAATGTGGCGATGTCCGTAAATAAAGAAGTTTATATTAGGATGACTTTTCAAATACTCTTTTGTATATAGTACCAGATGCTCCTGATTTTCTCCCATATAGTCCGGTTCCTTTCCGTCAGCCCGTTTCTGCCTGCTGCGTTTCGCCCATGACAAACCAAGTTCCACGCTCCAACGGGGATGAATAGCGGAAAACAACGTTTGTAATGTTTTGCTGTGAAACATGGAACGAAGCAGTTTGAACTTCTTGTCCGGGTCGCCCAGTCCGTCACCATGAGCAAGATAGAACTCTTTTCCGTATATTTCGGTAGTCAGCGGTTCACGGTGCATAATGACACCACATTCTTTGGTGAGATAATCCCCACACCATATATCATGGTTGCCAATAAAGAAATGCACTTCCACTCCCATATCCGTCAGTTCGGAGATTTTTCCCAAGAAACGGGTATATCCTTTGGGGACGACCAACCGGAATTCATACCAGAAATCAAACATATCTCCCAACAGATAAACAGCAGAAGCCTTGTGTTTTATACTATCAAGGAAGTTCACCAAGCGTCTTTCTTGAGTACGTCCGTGTTCAATGGCACGGGAGCCAAGATGCGCGTCGGAAAGGAAATAAACGTTCTTCATGAGTTTTCTAGTTGTTAGTTATAAGTAGTGGGTTATGAGTTGTCAGCGTGTATTCTGTTCACTCATAATTAAAGGAAACCCAGTTCGAGTTTCGCTTCTTCACTCATCATATCCTTATCCCATTCCGGTTCAAACACCAGGTTAATGGTAGCCGAGTTCACTCCTTCCACTGATTCCACTTTCTGACGAATATCTTCCATGATAAAATCAGCAGCCGGACAATTCGGTGCTGTCAGAGTCATGTCAAGCACCACTTCCCCATTATCAGAGACATCAATCTTATAAATCAATCCGAGGTCATATACGTTTACCGGAATCTCCGGGTCGTACACCGTCTTTAGCATGGCTACAATCTTCTCTTCTATTTCAAACTTTTCCATACGTTCTTATTTGTTATGTATCGCAAAGATAGAGATAAAATACGAAAGACAAAAAAATAGGCACGGAATGCGTATCCCGTGCCTAAAGAATGTTACATTACTCTCTATCTCCGGTTAATTAAAAAACGTACCGGAACGGCAAATTGTTTCAAAAGGAGTATCAATTCCTCTTTTCGCCAAAGTCTGTCTGTTGGCGTTCCACCTCTTTCAGTTTCAGTTCATTCTGTTCACGACGCAAACGTTCCAACTCCAATTCCGCGTCATTCTTTTTGTCTACTGAAGAAGACTCCATCTGTTTGGTTAAACGCTCTTCCATAGCATCAAATATCAATGGATACATCGGAGCGGAAGAGGTAAATTCCAGTTCTCCGCTTACAGGCATTTGGGAACCTTCGAATAATACACTGGCCATGACCTTAATCTTGCCCGGCTTTGTGGTAGACTGAATCAGTACCGGAGCACTCCCCCATTTCACAGGAGCAGGATTCGCCATCACACCGGCATCCCCAAGAATACGCCCTTCACCTTCCACAAAGAACTTGATATAATAGTTGTTCAGATGTTTCACATTACCGTTCTTATCAGTAACTTCGGCTATAACAGTTACAAAGTCGGAACCGTCAGCGCGTAAGTTCACACCTTCGTTATCTACTCTCAAGCGAATTTGTTCGGCACGGCGAGCCGGAAGTACTTTGTGAGTAGCCACGACTTTACCGTCCATAAACCCTTCCGCCAGCATATAAACATCTTCCTCATGCTTCTCACGGGTCAACTTCTTGTCCGTCATAAAATCGAATACACCCGGGAAAGTGATAATCGGTGAAGGCATTCCTTTCCGTGCCTTATCTTTCTTATATGTATATACCTTTCCACCTTTATTAACCGTCAGACGCACTTCGTCACAATTTGAATAGACTGTTACGTCCCTACTAGAGAACGGTGTCATCTCATGAGCAATATATACCATCGGGCCACTTTCCGCCAAGCCATCGGAAGCCTCAACAGGACGTTGCGCCTTAAACATATAATAAGAATATTTCGGTTGTCGGAACACGTCCATCACTCCCCCATAGAAAGGGTCGGGATGATAACCGCGCTGATGGTCGAACGAATGCCACAGGCAACCGCCTACGTGCCACGGAGATTCCTTGTACAAGGCATCATAACAGGTATATTCGTAATAAGGGGAAGCATAATGCGCAGCCTGTATCAACATGGGCTGCTCTCCCCAGTTGCGGGCTGTACGGCTGGGAGAGTTGTGGGAACTCCAGTTATCCACATTATCCCCCCACTCACGTGTAAAGTAAGTAATTTTAGGGTCACGCTTCGACACTTCCATCGGATGACAGAACTGAACCGGGAAATATTGCGCTCCCCTGGCTTGTGTATCACATCCTGAATAGCAGGACGGATAGGGATATTCCTCGTCAACGATTCCTTTCGCACGACCTGCGAAATCTGCCGGATACCATGTCTCGTTCAGAATCGGTTCCCACAGCCATACACAAGGATGGTTGCGGTCACGGCGAACCAAATTACGGATATCCTTATAAACCCGTTCTGCAAAAATCGGTTCATCGTTCCAGAACTGCCATCCCGGAGTATTCACGATAACAAACAGGCCCAGTTCATCACAAGCATCCATAAACGCAGGGTCTTGCGGACAATGCGCGTTACGAATCACTTCCAATCCTGAATCTTTCAGTTTCTTCGCATCACGCCAGTGAATACTGTTAGCTACGGCATTTCCTACTACTGCAAAATCCTGATGGCGGTTGGCTCCTATCAATGGCTTGCCATAAGGCTTGCCGTTCAGCCAAAATCCGTCTTTTCCCTTAAATTCAATGCTGCGGATACCGACACGACGACGATAACCGTCTACGATATTTCCACTCTTATCATAAATACGGATATACAAATTATACAGATACGGCGACGAAGGAGTCCACAAATGAGGTTGTTCCACTTTTATCTTGCTGCTGCGGCTTATCGCGGCACCTTTGCGAATACTTAGTTTCACGTCAGACGACGCAACTTCCTTCCCGTCACGGTCTACTAACGAATATGCGATATTTCCGGTAAAGCCTTGTATATTATCATTGCGTATATGTGCTTTCAGCAAAACATCCGCCGACTGTTCCGAAACATTATCTGTAGAAACAAACAGTCCGCCTCCGGCGATTTCATTTTCATAATTCGGGTCGGTGATAAACACACGGTTATGCGCAATCAGCCAACAATCCCGATAAATCCCGCCGAAGTAGGTATAATCCAGTAAATCCTGCGGCTTTCCCGGAGCATAAGCAGGATCGTCGCTATTGTCAGCCCATACGGCTATCACGTTGTCCTCTTCCCACTTCAAGGCATCCGTCACATCTACTGATATGGGAAGATAACCGCCGAAATGTTCTGCCAGCAGTTTGCCGTTCACATAAATCTTACTTTTCCCCATGACAGCTTCAAAGTGAAGAAACAGTTTCTTTCCTTTCAAAATATCTGACGGGGTAAAATGCTTCCGGTACCAAACTTCTCCCTGATAGTTGATACAACCACTGGCTTCGGTCGGAAGATACTCGATGCCATCCGGCAAAGAGACGACCTGCCAACTTTTGTCATCAAACTCTTTCGCTTCGGCATCTGCGGCACTTCCTTTATGGAAACGCCATGCGGGATTCATTGAATACACTTCACGTCCCGTGTCCGGCAGTCGGAAAAAGCCGGCAGTCGAGAATTCCGGTTCATAAGCGTACGCTGTAAGAACCAAACACCAAAATAACAAGTTAACAAAGATTCGTTTCATATGCACCAATAATATTTATTCTATAATGTATAAAATGTATTTTCACAGCAACCCCTCGTCCGCAAAACTGAAGAATCCGTCTTCACAAACAATGACATGGTCTATCAGATGAATATTCATCGTATCGGCAGCCTTGCGGATATGTTCCGTCAATGTTTTGTCCGGTTGGCTGGGACGAATATTCCCCGAGGGATGATTGTGGACTACAGCTATCTGTGTAGCCCGCTGCAAGAGTGCTTCCCGAAGGATTGTACGTACATCTGTATATGTCCCGTCTATTCCACCGGTACTTATGCGGACTTTGTCTATCAGTTTCGTAGCCTGATTGAGCAATAGAACCCAAAATTCTTCCTGTTCAAGGTCGCACATAAGAGGTTGGAAAATGTCGTAGATATCTTTTGAGCAAGTGATCCGGAGCCTCTCTTTAGTATTTTGCAGCTTTCTCCGCTTTCCCAGTTCCAAAGCGGCCATCACCGTAATGCTCTTTGCAGGTCCCATGCCTTTAAAACGGGAATAGTCGCAGACTTCCCATTTCGCCAAAGAATTGAGATTGTTATCACAAGACAGGAGTAAGCGCCGCATCAGTTCAACAGCACTTTCTTCCGTATTTCCGGAGCCTATTAATATAGCGAGTAGTTCGGCATCACTCAATGCTGCTGCTCCCTTCTCCATCATTTTCTCCCGTGGGCGGTCTTCCAGTGCCCATTGGTTGATGGATAACTTGTGTTTGTTTTCCATTTTCTATGTTTTGAAAGTGTAAAGGTAGGGTTATTTTATTTAATGACAGAAGGTATGGAAAAGAAAATGAAATGGCAGGTTCGTTTCCCTATAAGGAAACGACAGTGTCCTCGTAGAGAAACGCCCGTATCCCCGGTAGGAAACGGTTGTTCCCTCGTAGAGATACGGGAGTTTCCTTATAATGATACTACAGGAAACTCTAAATATTTAATTTATAAGCATATAGGTGTTTTAGTTTATAGCTGTGAAGCCACAATTCAAAACCATACGAGTTTACTTATAGAAGTTCTTCTGAAATGCTTCAAACTCATCTTTTCCTCTGACGCAACGTTGCCACCATGCACGCCAAAAGCCTGTACCGTAGCCAATAAGCTGAATAAATGCGGCAGCAATGGAATAAATGCCAATACTCAAACTCTTATTTTGAAGCGTCGAGTCTATGCAGACCAGTAATGCATAAAGAAGAATGGGGGTGAAACTAAATATGGAAAATGGTGTTCCCAATAATAAAACAGCTACTCCTAGCGTAAAGACTGCCGGAAGCAGATGTACCAGTTTCAGCGAATCAGGGTATTTCTTGTAAAGATTGATACGGGCAATGCCGGAGTTGTGCACCTGTTTGAAGAATTTCTTCAAATCAGTCCGCCGTTTGTGATATACCCATGCGTCAGGAAAAAGACGACAGGTATACCCGCCTTTGAAAATACGGATACTGAAATCAATATCTTCACCAAAACGCATCTTGGAGAATCCTCCCAAAGCCTCATACACCGTTCGTCGCACTCCCATATTGAAGCTACGGGGATAGAATTTATCCATTTTCTTCTTCCCGCCACGAATACCGCCCGTAGTGAAGAAAGAAGTCATGGAGTAGTTTATCGCTTTCTGGATATCGGTAAAAGAATCGTGCGCACGGTCGGGGCCGCCAAAAGCGTCGGCTGAGGATGAGAGTAATTCTTTCTCTACCGCATTGAAATAGTCCTCGGGAAGAATCACATCGGAGTCTAATATAATAAGGTACTCTCCTTTGCTTCGCTCCGCCCCGTAATTACGGCTCTGTCCCGGCCCGGAATTAGGTTTAAAGAAGTATTTTATATCCAACCGATTAGTATATCGATCTACCACTTCCTTACAGGGAACAGATGAACCATCTTCTACAACAATGACTTCAAAATCTTTAAAGTGTTGCGCGGTGAGGCTTTGCAATAATTCGTCCACTTCATCGGGACGGTTGTAAACGGGAATTATGACGGAGTAACGCATACAGGGTTATTGATTTACGTATGCAAATTAAAAGAAAAAAAAGGAGGAAAAGAAAAAAAAGGAGGAAAAGAAAAAGAGGACGGCATACAAAAATAAGGGAAAGCCGCCCTCTACCGGAGTTATGTCTGATATCGGTCTTTCACAAGTGCGACATCCTTCACCACCTCCAAAAGAAATCCTATTCTAAAAATAGTGGGAAATAAGGGTATTTTTAGACGAATTTCTATATTATGAATAAGTTTATTATTGATAAAAAGAAAGGGCATTCTTCAATTTATAATGAAAACGCCCTTTCAGTTTGAGATAAGGGAGACGGTTACATTATAACAATTACTTGCAATTTCTCTAGTCTCCTTAGCTTATAGATTCGAAGTCTATCCCCTTCATAGAAGAGAGACTTACGAATTCCTGTTTATCTTTTCGGGATAGTCAATCTAATCTTATTATTTCCGGCATATCCGTTAATAGTACCCCATTGTGATTTTGCAGTTATTTCAACTTCAACCGTTACATCTTCTACGAAATTGTAAGATTTACCGTAGTCTGTAAATGTCACATCACCAGTTGCAGGATCGATATCCAGATAAGGATTAGCTGTAACGAAGCTGAATTCCGGAGCTTTCAATCCATACAAACCAAGAGGCTTAACGCCGGAGCCATAGTTTTCAGTATCGCCACTTACCTCAGCACCGTCTTTCCACATTGCAACACCTCTCAAGTCATTCCAAACAAAACCTTTGGCAATAGGATAAGTCTTAGCCTTATTATCTAAGGTGATTTCAGTTACATCAGGAGCAACCCAAGAACCACTGATATCATCAATAGTTACAGTAGCTGAATATGCCTGAACTACACGAGTTCCAAGTTTTACAGTAGCGGTAAACTTGATTACAGCATCTTTCTTACCATCTTTAGTTTTTCCTGTATAAGCTTTCTTATCGAATGTCAGTGTAGTAGTTGAGTTATCATAAGTGATACCAGCTATTTTATCAGCATCAGCAACTTCAATTACCAAACTTGCTCCGGCAATTGTTGTAGCAGAAGGAGTACCATCGCCATAAATTGCTTCATAAACTTCGTTGTAGTTAGTGAACAGTTTGGACAGATCATAACTTACGGTAATATCTTCCGGAGTGTCATAGTTAGGAAGCAATGTCGGAGTAAATCCTACTTTTCCGTCTTTATTGCCACCTGCCCACATCTTGCTATCTGTAATCAGATTTGCAATAGCCGGATCATTCACAGTTACGTCTACCATCACTTTAATATTCAGCGTTTCAGACTTCAGAACTACAGATATATCTTTATAAGTTCCTGTAGCAGCTTCCAGTACTTTAATTGATAATGCGTTATCAGCACCCACTTCAAAGTATACCGGTTTAGTCTTATCAATAGAATTATTATCTACTGTCAGATTCTTATATGCATCTGCTGTGATGTTAACATCCTTATGAGTATAAATAGTAGCAGCCGGGAATTCTGCATTTACGATTTCAGTACCGCCTGATTTCCAAGTTGCAGTTTTTGTACCGAACGATACTGTTGCTTCGTGAACATCTCTTACAGCTTCAACAGATCCTAAATTAGCAGGATTCGTTCCGGATGTGCTGGCAAAGCTAGCCTTATCAGATTTTACTTCTACTGTAACAGTTGCTTTTTTACCGATAGCATCTGCCAAACCAACTTTATCACTCTTCAAGCTAACTATACCTTCTGTATTTACAGCAAAATAATCAGCAGGCACTGCTTTATACACCGTAGAGAAAATATTCTCAAGATTCAAATCTGCAAAATTCTTCTCAGTAGCAGCACCGTCTTCAGTAGAAGAGACTTTTACTTTCAGTACAGCTTGATCGGCAAATTTTGCATTTGAAGCAGCATTATCAAAAATAATAGGCTGAACCTGAGCCGCGTCCTTAGCTACATAATAAGCTTCTTTCAGGTAATATTTAGACTGCAATACAGCAAAGTAGTTTGAGTTGATGTCTGTCGGAGTTAGTTTATTATCAGCACTCTTAATATTCAAAGAAACTGCATAGCTGTCAGCATCTGTTGTTTTCAAAGAAACTTTCAAAATACCAGCATTGTATGAAGTCGCTTTTACCACAAAAGGAGCACTTCCCGCAGCACGTGTCCAGTTAGGACGTTCTTCAGCATTTACATCAATCACAAACAGTTTGTTAAAGTCTTCCAAGTCTTTTACTGCACTTGCCGGAGAAATGCGGAATTCCAAATCCTGCTCACTGGTGCTCATTGCAACTACGGTATATTTTGCAGACGTTGGTTTTTCTTTAGCATACAGTGAAGAGAATTCGATGCTACCATCCACTGTTTGCGGTATATAGACCACGCTTTGAATCATGCCACGAATTGCGATACCTAAATCTTCAAGTTTCTGCTGCAATTGCCCAAGTTTACTTGTAGCGTCCAGTAATTGAGCTTCAACTTCAGCCTTTACAGCATTCTTAAAGCTTTCACTAGCATAAATACCGCTAAAGCTAGCTTTCAGATCAGCAACTTCAGCAATAACTGCTTCCATATTGTCAAAGCCTTCAGCTTTAGCTTTATCTTCAAGTGCCTTTTGATATTCTTCCAGTTCGACTAATCTAGCTAAAACGCCTGTCTTATCGTTATTAATAGCGTCATATAAGCCAGTAATCACTTTCGCAACTGTACCGTTTTCGCCAGCCAAAGCAGCAACATCATCCAAACTACCAAATTTCACCAATACCTGAGTTCTGATAGCGTCATTGATAGCAGAAGCAATCTTGCCATTGTCAGCAAGAGCATCTCTTAGTTCGTCACTGATGATTCCCTTTACAGCCTCGCTGTTTACATAATCATTTAAATCTTCCTTAGTAACGAAAGAATCCTTCAGATCATTCAGAGCATTAACCAACTCACTAAGGTCATCGATTTGTCCCTGAAGTTTTTCAACGTCCGAAGCCTGAAGTTTTTGTAATGCATCCAGATCATTCTTAGCTTCAGTCAGGTCTTTTGTCAACTGATTTACAGTCTCTTTGTCAGCTGTATTTTTCAGTTTTTCTTCAAGATCAGCAACCTTCTGATTCAATTCGGAAATCAGTGCATCCTTATTTTCCAAATTGCTTTTCAGCGTTGCCAGTTGGGATTCCAAATCACTTTTCGCTGAACTGATAGCTGCTTTCATGTCTTCTGCACTTACCGGGCTCGTTGACGTAATCTTATCAATCTGCTCCTGCAAATTTGCAACATCATCATCATAGTCTTTACAAGAC
>ERZ791667.930-NODE-930-length-12285-cov-7.86926_pt1 | contig 12285 bp, 11 predicted proteins | sample MGYA00509959_ERZ791667 | MGnify/ENA primary metagenome ERZ791667 (study PRJEB30046, sample SAMN00715196) | human gut metagenome | study: EMG produced TPA metagenomics assembly of the A metagenome-wide association study of gut microbiota in type 2... | reverse complement strand
GAGGACGTTTAGACGCAAGAAGGACGCTGAAGAGCTTAGTTGCGGATTTGAGGGCTACAAAATTTGCAAAAAAAATCCATATCCGCAAGGAATCGGTGAGGAACCTTGTCGGTAAGTTCATCTTGCATCATGGTGAAAAAGATAAACCCATCAACAGAACGCAAAGAACGGGCCTTGATTTTCTGTTGATGGGCGGTTATGCAAGGTGAGAATCTAAATACAAACGATGTTTTTATTTGACTTTCTTCAGATAAACCGAAGCACTGTCAAAGCGTTTTTTGCAAGTAAAGGACAGGCCTTTTTCCATCAGTTCCTTACCGCTGAGTGTCTGCCCGTTCTGTTGGCAGGCTGCTTTTTCGGCGCTGTCGATATTCACTTCCTCAATGAGATACTGAATGTTCGGGTCCAGTCCCTCCAGTTTTACGCTAACACCTTCCGAGTCATCTTTCACCTGATAGCAGAATACCACGGCATGCTCCTTTTTGTCCTCTTCCACGAAAGATACGACCGAGCGTGAAGTTTCGTAAGGAGAAACAAGTCGGTACAAATCGCCGAGCTGAACCACCGGACGAATCTTTTCCTTGTATACCTTCACGGCTCTGCAGGTGGTTTCCTGATCCTTCTTGCTCATGGTCACCGGGTTGGCATCCATACCCAAACAACCGCTCATCGCCACATCGAAAGCGAATTTGAAAGGTTGGTTGCCCATGTGGGTGACATGCGCTCCCTGAACCTTGGCCGGGAAAATGTGTGAGGCACCCCATTGGATGAACACACGCGACATCGGTGTGGTGTTGTCGCTCGTCCAGAACTCATGGAAGTAGCGCAGGGAACCGTAGTCATTTCGGGCACCACCGGCCGAGCAGAGCATCATTTGCAGATCCGGATTCCGGCGAACGGATTCTTCGAACACATGATACAATCCTTCGGTGTACTTGATCCACAAATGTTCCTGGTTCTTGCCCAGATAATGAGAATACGGATTGTGGAACGGACTGTTGCAATCCCACTTGACGAAGGTGATTCCCGGATTCTGTTTCAGGATGCGGTCGAACGATTCGAGACAGAAATTCTGTACTTCCGGATTGGTCAGGTCGAGGACATACTGTCCGCGTTGCAGGTGTTTCTCACGCTTCGGTTCACACAACAGCCATTCCGGATGTTCGGTAACGAGGCGTGCGTCCGGGTTGGCCATTTCCATTTCCACCCACAGACCGAAGTCAATACCTGTTTTTCCGGCGGCCCGAATCAAATTCTTCATTCCCTCGGGGTGCATTTTCGGAGTCGGATTCCATTCGCCCAGCACACGTGCCTTGTCGGGCAGTCCGAACCAACCGTCATCGAGCAGGAACAGTTCGAAGCCCAGCTTGGCGGCCGGTTTCAGGAACGGGATAATCACGTCATCAGCCGTATTCATGCCTGTAGCCTCCCAGTTGTTGAAGATGGTGCGCAGCAATTTGTGTCCGTCGCGGATGCCATAGTTGCGTGCCCAGCGGTGCAGATTCCGGCTGGCTTCTCCCTTTCCCTTGCTGCTGAAGGTATAAATCAGGGCCGGAGTGGTGAAGCGCTCTCCTCGGGGCAGGGTATAGTCCGAAGCCCACGGGTTGATGCCCGCCTGAACAGTCAGCTTGCCCGAATTGTCCTTTTCGAAGAGCAGACGGTAATTGCCCGACCAGGCCAGCGTGCCCGCCAACACGTCACCCTCGTTTTCCTGAGGTTTTCCGTCGAGAGAAATCATGAAATGCTGCTGCTTTTCGTTGGAACTGGTGATTCCCCATTTGTTGTCAATCACTTTCTGTCCCACGGTGAGCGGCGATTCCGTTACATGGAACTCGCTGGCCCAGCCTCCGTGAAACTGAGTGAGCCAGTGATCACCGGCCGGCAAGGTAAGGGCTGCCGAAGCCATGTTCTTGATGACAACAGCCTCGGGTTCCTCATGATAGATCTCAGCCCACTGCTCTATGACATTCTCTTTTTTATATATTTTGTAACAAAGGTCGGTGTGGAAGTCATAGTTCGGATCTTTCATCCGTATGCGTGTCAGGGTTACATTATCGCTGATGTTTTTTACTTCCTTGCTTTCAAAATGCAGTTGGGTAGACATGTGTCCGTCGTAATGGATTACATGCAGGGCCGGTTCTCCCCAGTAAGTGAAATCGTTGTGACTGCGTATGGTGGGGTAGGCCTGAAGGCGTTGCATGCCATCTTGGAACACCTTGTCCAATCCGCCACGGCTTCCGAAATACTGTTGGAAAAGATTGTTTTTCTTGTCCATACAGAGCGTCAGCTGTGTGTTTTCTGTGGTCAGATCAATCAGTTCGGCATCCGGTATGGCCACAGCCAGAGCACCGTTGTTCATGGTAAAATAAGCTTCGGCCCAGTCGGCATGGTCATTATTGTTTCCGTCGTCGGTAGGCAACACTTCGAGCACCGCCTGATTGACACCTTTCAGATCCGCTTTCAGCAAAAAAGGCTCATCCCCTTTGCGCATGACAGGCGATTCGGCTAGCACCTTATTGTCGCCGCTGATGCGGAACATCACCGATGCACGTGGAGACACCTCGTCGTCCACGCCTACGAGGGCCTGAAAGGACTGTGCCTTGCCTTGCAGGGAGACAATCATTTTGCTGTAGGCATGTGTTCCTACTCCCTTATAGGTTTTGCTGTTGATGGTGAGCGGACGGTTTTCGCAGCTCCGGTCAGCCCGTACACTGCCATATTCCGTAGTCATCAGGTTCAGGTTTAAGGTGTTCAGATGAACCTTGTTCTGTGCATTCATCGGCGCAGCGCATAACAGGGCTGCCGCGCTGAAAACATGAATCAGTTTCCTCATTTTTTCGTTAGGTTTTGATAATTATTGTTTCGGGATTTTGTTTGTCTGCAAAAATATAAGGAAACCCGATTCAAATCAACCGGTCATAAGTCGGTCATAGAGCCTATCATAAAATGATAATTATTTAACCTATTGATAAATAAAGCTTTGTGAAATTTAAATCATAAATTTCGAAAACAAGGGATAAATCTGTAGAACTATCTGTCGGAATAGAAAAATCCCGCTTTTAAAGATGGATGGACCTCTGAAAGCGGGACTTTGAAAAATTGTTTTTGCACGAAACTATACAAAGAACTTCAGCACAAAGATGGCAGCCAGAATCAGCATGCCCGGAGTGAGCTTCTTGAAGTTTCCGCAGATCATATTGATGAGTACGTAGCTGATCAGACCCAGTACAATACCATCGGAAATGCTATATGCCAGCGGCATGAAGATGACGCAGATAAAGGCCGGGATAGACTCCGAATAGTCCGAGAAGTCGATTTTCTGTACGGCCGACACCATCATTAGACCCACCAGAATCAGCACCGGTGCGGTAGCAGCACCCGGAACGGCCAGGAAGAACGGCGCAAAGAAAAGCGATACGAGGAAACACAGAGCGGTGACAAAGGCAGTCAGTCCGCTGCGTCCGCCTTCGCCCACACCCGAAGCACTCTCCACAAATGTGGTGATGGTGCTGGTGCCCAGCATGGCGCCGGCAGTCGTACCTATGGCATCCACCAGAAAAGCCTGTTTCAGATGCGGAATCTTTCCGTCCTTGCGGATCATGCCCGCTTTGGTGGTAACACCGACCAAGGTTCCGATAGTGTCGAACATATCTACAAACAGGAAGGTAAACACCACGATGACCATCTCCTTTGTAAAGATATGCTGCCATTCAAACTGCATGAATATCGGTTTGATGGAAGGAGGCGTGCTGAAGAGTCCGTTCATCTGCGTGATGCCCATCGGAATACCGATCAGTGTGGTGAGCAGAATTCCGATCAACAACGCTCCCTTTACCTTCTTGACCAAAAGGATGGAAGTGATGAGCAGACCGATGAGTCCCAACAGAGCCGGTCCGGAAGTGATATGTCCCAAGCTGATGAGCGTGGCATCATTGCGGATGATGATTCCCGCATTCTGCAGACCGATAAAGGCAATGAAAAGTCCGATACCCGCACCGATGGCATTCTTGATACTCATGGGCAGTGCGTCGACAATTTTCTCGCGCAGATTGGTCACGGTGAGCAGAATGAAGATCAGTCCCTCCAGCAATACGGCGGTCAGGGCAAACTGCCAGCTGTAGCCCAATGTAAGACACACGGTGTAGGCAAAGAACGCATTCAGTCCCATACCCGGGGCCAGTCCGAAAGGTAGTTTGGCATAAACGGCCATCAGCAGGGTGGCAAAGGCTGAGGCCAGTACCGTAGTGGTAAACAGCGCCCCCTTGTCCATTCCGGTGGCACTCAGAATGTTCGGATTCACGGCCAGAATGTAGGCCATGGTCAGGAAAGTTGTAATGCCCGCCAGTACTTCAATGCGAATCTGTGACACGGCCGGGTCAAAACCAAAAAGTTTTTTAAGCATAAATGATTGAATAATGATTAATACCTTATTGTTCTTTGCTTTTGGCAAAGAAGTTGCAAAGATAGTGAATTTCTTTGGTCTCTTGACTTTCGCTTTGAAAAAGAGTATCTTTGTATTTGAAGAACCACTTATTATAAACCCTAAAAATCAAACATCTATGTCAAAAACACTGTCTAAAGAAGTTCCAGAGAATTATGTTTTGTGCTTGCATGAGGATTGTCCGTGCGCTTCTACTTGTCTGCGTCATTTGGCCTGTAAACCCATGATGGAGCGTTCCACTTATCTGCGTGTGCTCAATCCCGAACGTTGCGTTCCGGATGCTTCCTGTCCTTATTACCGCAATTCCGCTCCGGTGGTTTATGCCCGTGGATTCAAGGGGATGCAGGAGCGGATGCTCCTGGCACAATATCAGAAATTCCGTGCTCTGTTGCTGAATCATTTTAGCATGAATTCTTTCTATGAGCGTCGCCGTGGTGACTTTGCTCTTTTTTCCGAGGAGCAGAAAATGGTGTTACAGGCGTTGCATCAGGCTGGAGTGATGGAAGATTTGTCTTTTGACCGTTACGAAGAGTGTTTTCGTTGGTAAAATGTTCTGTCGCTGCTGAATGACTCCGATTACCTCCCCGTCGATAATTTATTAATATGCTGATGATAATGAATTATCGACGGGGAGGTAATTTTTTGTGAATAAGGAAGAATTTATGAGTGAGAATGTCTCATTTGACAATTAGAATCTTTGTTATAAATCTTCAGTTGTTTTCAATACTATTTTTAAAGTCTAGAAATTTTAGGCTTAAGTTATTTGAAAAAGCCTGTAAAAAAAATGAACATATTTTTTGCCTTATGTTTGTTTTATTGTATTTTTGTGAATGGATTGTTTTTGCTTAAAATCTGTTTCCGGATAAATATCCGTCTTAATATGAAACTAGATGAGATACAAGTTGTAATCAAAGAATTATAATTTGGTTTTATTAAGAAGTAGACTCACAAGAAAGCAGAAGGATCCTGATGTTAGCGGATATTTCTCAAAAACTGCATAATTCATTCAGTTTGTAGGGTGGAGCTTTTAGTCTTAGAGGGCTTTTGCGGTCAATTCTAGAGATGCTATAATTTGCTTACATCTATTTTTTCTGTATATAAAAGATGCAGAGTTGAAAAATAATATCATTTGCACATTGTCTAATGTGAATCCTACCAGAGACGGGATAAAGTCTCCTAACATTGGGTTTGCCCCTAATGTCCTCCCCGAAAGAGAAAATAATGTAAAAGGGGTGTCGGTGAACTATGCCTATAATCCAAGTAAAAAATGGTTTGTATTGCGTGTTACATATAATCGGATCATACAAGCTAGTAAGTTACTTCAGAAATACCATATAGAATTTTATTTTCCCCAGCACTATGTGCAGGAGTTTGTCCATGGTAAGAAAAAAGTTGTTTTAAAGCCTTTTCTTCCTAATCTTATTTTTGTCTATTCCACCAATGAGTGTATTCATTCTTTCATTAGAGATAATGCAGGATGTACATTTATCAATTTCTATTACGATCATTTTAAGAAAGAAGGTAATAAAAATCCTCCACTCGTTATCGGTTATCAGGAGATGATGAGTTTCATTAGGATTACAAGTGTGGATAATAAACATATTCATATAGTAAATCCAAAGCAATGTCATTACAAAAGTGGAGATCTGGTTCGGATTGTTGAAGGAGACTTTAAGGGAGTTATAGGTCGTGTGGCACGTGTAGCCGGTCAGCAGCGAGTGGCAGTAGAGCTTGATGGTTTGTGTACGATCGTAACGGCTTATATTCCGAGTGCCTTTTTGGAAAGTGTAAAGATAGAAGTTTAAGAATTCGTGAAGGAATAATTGAGGATAAGTCTCAGATTTTTTAAGAAGAAATCAGAGAAAATATGATAGGAAAAAAAATTTGTTCACTCATTAAAAGAAAAACGAAGCAATGGAAATATCATATATAATGGCCCCCTTATTGGGAGGTGTTATCGGTTATATCACAAATGACATAGCAATAAGAATGTTATTTCGGCCACACAAAGCTAAATATATTATGGGAATACATATTCCTTTTACTCCAGGTATTATTCCTAAAGAAAAGGGACGTATTGCAGATGCTATTGGTGGTGTAATCAGTGAGAATCTCATGAACAAAGAGGTTTTGGAACGCTATCTTCTGTCAGATGATATGGTTGGTAAGGTTCGTTCTGCTGTTGGGAAATTTATTGAAAATCAGAGAGTAAATGGTGAAACGGTAAAGGAATTTCTATGTCACTATTTATCCGATGAGGAAATATCTACCACAATTCGGAATGTGAATGAAAGTCTTACAAAACAAACTTATTTGAAAATTTCAGATCCTACTATCGGGGAAAAAGTTGCGCATATTGCAATTGACCATGTAGCTGAAAAACTGAGTATAAATGGAGCTCAAGAACTGCTTTCTGGTATAGCTGGTGCAATAGGAGGACTTAGAGGTATGGCTGCAGGACTCTTTGGAGGCAATATTGTCGCTAAATTTTTGGATATGTTGAGAGAACCGGCAGAACATTTTCTAGCCAATAATATAAACAATATGTTGAAGAACAATGGAGAGGAGATTGTGTCTAATATGATTGGCGGTGAAGTTGAAGAATTTTTAAATAAACCTGTCTGCAAGCTGCTTGAAGGGCATGATGAGCAACTATTGCAAGCCGTTAATACCATTGAGTCAATTTATCGGACTATCATTCAAGAGCATTTGCCAAAGATTCTTGAATCAATAGATATTAGTAAAATAGTACGTGAGAGAATTAATGAAATGGATGTGAATGAGACTGAAAAACTTATCTTTCAGGTTATGGATAAGGAACTCAAGGCCATTGTATGGTTGGGAGCTTTATTAGGTCTACTGATGGGGAGTATTAATATTTTAATATAGAAGTTTTTTGATTTAAAATAGATTATCTAGTATAATTATTATGAGAAATAAATATGGTAGTATAAGTAATTGGCCAATATGAATTTTATATTTAAACTTTTAAATATATATATTATAATATTTTATAGATGAAAGATATTAGTAAATACTAGTATTATGTGTATTAAAAAATAATCAAAGAAGGGCTCTCCTATATGAATGAGTATGAAATAATTGATTATATTCCTGTTGTAGGTGATATTTACAGGTATGGCAAGTTAGGGTATAAAATTGGTTCATGGCTTGGAAATAATAGTGATGATTTCAATAACCGTATTATTTTAAATATGGTTGATTATATTGATAAAGCCGCAAACTCTAATACGGCGATGGAAGCATTTAAGAATTTGGTTGAAGCATCTAATATTATTGATGAGTTTGATTTTAGTAACAGTAAAAAATATCAATTAGCAATGCTCTATTATTTGGCTGCAAGATTATACCATGTTCTCGCAATATGCCAATGCATCATCTATTCTGAAGACCTTAAAGAATTAAAAAAAGTAGGTAAATATTTTTCCGAAGCTAAAGCATCTTGTAATAAAGTATGGAATGTGGAGAAGACCATTTTTACATCAAAACGAGAACTTATTAATCAGATAAGGAATGCTGCAACTGAAAAAAAACAAGAAATAGCTGAATCAAAATAAAATTGGAGAAAACAATATAGGAGATTATATAAAAAGGAAAAACCTGTGAAGTGGTACTTAGGCATGTGGATATTTGCATGAGTCATTAAAAGGTATATGACATTTATAACTGAAAAATAGAAATTGAGTATTTAGATTTTTCATGAGTCTTGCTCTATAATCGGTATTAAAATGTTAGGTCAATATAATCTCATGTTTAGTGTAAAGTTCGTTTTTTGTATTCTTTAAAATTCAAATGAAGTATGAGTGTAATAGGTATAGATCCTAAAAGGGATAAAAGAGCACACGCCATTATTTATGGTGTTGTTCCCGGATGTAGTACATTATTGATTTTTTTTGGAGGATGCATGGGAGTTCCTCCTAATATAAAAGCTATAAGTAATCGACAAATAAAAGCTTGCCAAGATAAAGCTTGGAAAATATATACTGAGACAGGAGATATAAAAAAAGCTATAAAAATTTTCTTTTGGAATCCTTAATGATAGATCTCGTAAAAAAACAAGGATTATTTTACAAACTTACGAATACAGATTTTTATAATGTGTCTTAAGGTATAGAGTAAGATTTAATATTTATTTTTTTAATTTGTAAGAGTTTTAATTTTAAGTTAAGTAAATGAAAAAAAGTATTTTATTATTGCTGTTATTTTGCATGACTATATGTGTTAATGCTCAATTTAATGGTGGTTTTTATCATGCAGATCCTGATGCTTGGATTGATAAGGAACCCTATTTTGCATGCCAAAATAATTATGTATATAATGGTTGGGGACAAAACATTCAGAATGTTACAGCTGTGGTAAATGGAAAAAGTGTTTATTCTTTTCCTTATGTTTGGGGATATGGTCAAACCATAATATTAGGAAAGGAAAATGGTCTTGAATTCTCGTCTGGAGATGTTGTGTCTTTGTACTGGGGAAATTATTGTATTGGAGCATGGACTTATAAACCGTCATCTGTGTTATCTGGGATTAAGCTAAAAGGTGGAAAAGGGAACGGTAAGATATTAAAGAAAGCATGGAAATATATAAAAAAAATAAAATAACCAAATAATATAGACAATAATTGTAACTGATAATATTATGGATATTTCACAAAAAATTCAGTCAATTATCGACATACGAAAAACACGTTTGCCGATGATAGCAAAGCAACGAGAGCACATCAATAATGTGTTGTGTGAACTGGATAAACTTGATGTTTTGATCAGTGTTATATATAAAGAGATGGAAAATAAAAGCGGTGATTATTATTCAATTATCGCAGAAGATCCCAAAATGGAAGTAGCTTTTCGTAAGATTGATACACGCGAGACTAGGAGAAAAGCTAATGAACAGTTGCGTAAACTCGATTTATTGGAAAAACGATTTGGTCGTGACACAGTATGTATTGCTATGATTGGTTACGAACGTCAAGGTAAGAGTACTTTTCTGCAGGCTATATCTGGACTTGAGAACGATGTGATTCCAGCATACAGTGGAACCAGTTGTACTGGTGCAGTATCTGTCATTCACAATATTGACGGTCCGTTCAGAGCAGAGATAGAAATGTACAGTAAGCATGAGTTTATGGAAATTGTACGTGATAAGTTGTTGAAATTTTTTCCTGATCGTACATTTAATATCAATACTCCAGAAGACTTGCCTAATCTCGATTTGAGTGGATTTGTTGCCACCGGCCCTAATGCTGTTCTCCTTACTACTGAGTTCAATAAATTTAAGGAGGCATATTGCAATCATGTAGAAGTCTATTCTTCTTTGTTGGGACTTGGTAAACTTACTATAACAGATGAAAGTAAAGTTATCGAGCATGTTGCACAATATCAGGAGTTTGCAGAACAACCAATTGGTGATGATTGGTACACAGAAGAAAAGAATGACCATAAGATGGTTTATAAGCGTAATTATTATAAGTATATTGCGGTTAAAAATGTGAATATTTTTAAGCGTTTTAATCTGATTGATTGTCGCCAAATACAGCTTGTAGATACAATCGGAATGGGAGATGCAAATAATGCTGCAGCTATAGAAAAGGAAATGTTTCGTGTGTTAAGAGAAGATTGTGATGCAGCTGTCAATATTTTCAAGCCAGACTCATTAGGTGGAGGTTTTAATCAGACTCAAGCAGATATTTTACAAAAGATTTCTACGCAATTGGAAAAACGCGAACCATCGAAATGGATAGTATACATTCTTAATAAAGTGATAGAAGGGCCTGGCGTTAATGTTGCTAATATTTCCAAAATCATTAGAACGGTTGAGAATGTACTGGATAACTTGCAGAACAAGCCTGTAGCGTGGATAAAAGCTGTGCAGGGAAATTCCGTAGAAGAAGTACGTGATTTGTTGGTAAAACCATTGCTTGATCTCATATCTGCTAATCTTGCTGATTTGGACAAAACACTTATGGACGATGCGAATAAATGTGGTCAGGAGCTTTATGCTGAATACTTCAAGTTGGCGACTTCTGTTGAGGCTGTGTTGAGTAATTCTGTAATAAAAGGTAGTGCTGATTGGCAAATCTTTAATCAATTGTATCAGAGTCAGGAACAAATTCTGTTCCGAAAATTACGGGAACTTGATGAAGATAATTATGGTAGACAACGTACTAAACCCTGTCCTGAGATTGGTTTTTGCCTGAAGGATACAATTGAAAATCTCTATCAATATGTTCCTGATCTTGAGATTATTAAAAACGAGGTTTGTATAGGTGGAAAGTCCATGGATGAGATTTTTGCAATGGCTTGTGATGATCTGTCTAATAAAATATATAAGGCCTTTGAATTAGTAAGTACAAATGTCATCCTGCCACTCAGGGAGAAACTGAAGAAAGATTTAGCTACGTGCATGCTTGAAGAAGGAGTATTTGGGCGTATTCCATTAAAAGACTATGATCCTGCTACGAATGATTCGTTATTACAGTTACGTTGTTTGTTAGCAGAACGTATTCCATCGGATACTTATCCGAATTTGTATGAAGCATTAAACTATATCTTGGATTTTCATTTCAATATTGAGGATACTATTGAGGACGATGTGGCTCAGAGTATCGGAATTATTGATAAAATGAATATCGAAGAATTTAAAGCACTTCATCCGGCTCATGGTGGTCTTTCTGTAGATGAGCGTGCACAATTTATTTGGCAGGAACTTTGTAATCGAATTTCACCGATGCAAGTGAAGTTGAGAGAATATTCAAATAGGTTTGCTCTCATTCCAAGCCGTAGATTCGCAACACGCGTCCAAAAGTTCCGTGTAAAGATTGTATTTAACGTAGATACAAAAAACGAACTTCGTGATTTTTATCATGCGAATTGTTATGCCATTTGGCATGAAGAATTTAGTAAGGCAGAAGCAAAGCAACAAGCGTTTGGTCAATGGAATGCAGTGAGCGAGGCTATATCGGCGCTGAATCAAAGACAGAAGTTTGAACTGACAATTTAATAATTATGCCTATGTCACTTTTTCAAATAGATAGACTGATAAAAAGGCCTGTTATGCGAATATGCATGATGGGACCACGAGCGGTAGGAAAGACAACCATTCTTACCTCAATATTTTCTGACACACAAGATAATATGGCTGGTACAGGACTTTTTTTTCGTTATAAGACTGATTCTGATTCCAGTAAATTGGTGAGTTACCGTTCATCTTTAGAATCTTGTATTGAGAAAAAAAATCCATCTATGCTCCCTGCTACACCAGGCATTACGGATTTTTCTTTTGAAACGGGGTATAATGGTAGAGCTAAGGCTGATATTGTGATAAAAGATTTTCCAGGTGAATATTTGACAGATCCTGCGAGACAGGAAGATATCCAGTCTTTCTTACTGGAGTCAAATGTAATTCTTGTGGCTATCGATACTCCTTACTTGATGGAAGAAGGCGGACGATATAACCGCGAGAAAAATAAACCAGAAGTGGTTCTTAATTACTTGATGAGAAATGCTGAGGTTGTGGCTAATAAATTAGTATTGTTTATCCCATTGAAATGTGAGCGTTATTTTCATGGAGGTAAGATGGAAGAGATTGCAGAGGCTGTTCGTAAATCTTATATACAATATAAAGATGTAAATGGAGTGACCTTGCTTGACTTCTTTAGGAATAACAATGTAGCAAGTTTGATTGTCCCGATATTGACATTGGGGGGTATTGAATTTGATTATATGATAGATGCGCCTATACAAAGTGAAGTAACTAAAGTTCCTTTATAGGTGAGTTCTATCAATTCAATTTATCCTCTTGTATCAGACAGCAGAACTCTTTAA
>ERZ791667.916-NODE-916-length-12431-cov-2.90579_pt1 | contig 12431 bp, 9 predicted proteins | sample MGYA00509959_ERZ791667 | MGnify/ENA primary metagenome ERZ791667 (study PRJEB30046, sample SAMN00715196) | human gut metagenome | study: EMG produced TPA metagenomics assembly of the A metagenome-wide association study of gut microbiota in type 2... | reverse complement strand
AAAAGGAGGTATAGTCTATGTCTGAAACAGCCGAGTGGGGCAATGTGTGCAGTAGAGTCGACACCTGTGCTTTAACTGGTGCAGCAGCTTTTTTTACTGGTATTAAAGGTGCGGAGGTGTTGGTTAACGGGCCGCTATGGTGCTATTTTTATGCCCTGCGCCACCTTGAAAAATCTAACAGCAGGTTGGGAGAACGCTTTCATGGCTCGCAGCCGGATAATAATGCGGTCGTTTATGGAACAGAAGAATGTTTAACAGATGCTTTGGATTATATTAGGGAAAATAGGGCACCTTCAATTCTTTTGATTGAAAACAGCTGCAGCGTCAGTTTGATTGGTGATGATATTGAGGGCATTGCCGCTAAAGCAAAGCTGCCTTTTTCTGTAATAGGAATGGACAGCGGCGGTCTAAGCGGCGGTTTTGCTGAAGGATACAGCAAAGCCAGCATCAGGCTTTGGCAATATTTGGATTTACCTGATATCAAAATAAAATGTCGTTTAGGCGTTAATTTATTAGGAGCGACTACTGCTTATTTTAACGGCAGAAACGATCTTGAAGAAATTAAAAGGATTTTAGAAACTGCAAATTATAGAGTTATTGCGGTGCCTGGAGCCGGGAGTGAACTTGAGACATTGCAAAAAATTCCTGCTGCTCAGTTGAACATCGTTATCAATGAGGAGTTAGGTCTAGAGACGGCTAAATATCTTAAAGAACGATATGGCACTCCTTATGTTGTAGCAGGGATACCTTATGGATTAAAAGGTACGCTGCGTTGGCTGGAAAAAATTGCAGAAGTATTACCCAGTGATTTGGAAAGTGTCCGAGAAGAATGCGTAAAAACTCAGGAAGAATTACTGGCTGCAGTTAATGAAGCCAGATGCACCTGGGGCGAATTATGGTTTGATAAAATTATTGTTGCCGCTCCTGGAACAACTGCTTTTTGCATTGCACAAACATTGCGCGAAGAATGGGCAGATACAGAAAAATTGACTGTTATCTGTCAAAACACTCTTAAAGATTTACGGGGGCCTGTGGAAGCAGATGAAATTCTACTGGCAGAAAAAGACAGTAAAAAAATTGAACAGATATTGCAGCAGGCTGATAATACGCTTATTCTTGGAAGCAGCAGTGAAAGCTCTGTTTTATTGCGTGAAGGGAAAAAATTTTGGTGTTGTAATATTGCGTATCCTGTACAAGATGAGGTACTGCTGGCGACAGCTCCGTTTGCAGGTATTCGTGGCGCCGGGCATATGCTGCAGCGGCTGTGGAATTTAAAAATAAAAACACAGCTGCCCTATTAGGAGTGAAGATTTATGAAAAAGATACTGTTGGTTTTATTTTCTTTTTTATTGCTTATAACCAGTGGCTGCGGTCAAAATACAGATACTACTGAAGAAAATTCTGCCGCTGCTTATGTTGTTACAGATGATAAAGGTCGGCAGGTAAAAATTGCAGGTAAACCAGTACGAATAGTATCTGCAACTTATGGGACTGATGAAATTTTAGCTGAGATTGTAACCCTTGATAGGGTTAAGGCTTTTAGTAAATGGGCAGGTGATCCTGAAATAACATTTATAACTAAGGAACAGGCAGACCGTGTCGGTAATAAGGTTGGTGAAAATACTGAAGCGATCGTAGCATTAAAGCCTGATTTGGTTTTCGTTTCTACGGCTACTCCAGATTCTTTGGTGAAAAATCTGGAAGATATGGAAATTCCTGTATATGTTGCCGGAAGTCCTAAAACCATAGAAGCTATGCGTAAAAAGGTTTTTGGTGTAGCTGCTGCTGCTGGTGAAAAGTCTAAGGGTGAAGCGCTTGTCAGTACTATGGATAACAAACTGGCTGAACTTGAAAGTAAGCTGAAAGTAATTCCTAAAGATAAGGAAAAGGTTGTAATGGCATTTTCATTTATCGGCGCTATTGGACGGAAAGATAATTTGCTTGATGATATTTTTCAATATGCTCATGTTCGCAATGGCGCAGCTGAAGCTGGATTGGATCAGGGAAGTAGTGCTTTATCCAAGGAACGGATCATTGCTATTGACCCGGATGTTTTTTTGCTTCCAACTTGGAATTTTGATTCTAATAATGATGTGCAAAAATATGCACAGCAGGTGGCTGCTGATCCTGCCTTTAAGAATATCAAAGCGATAAAAAATAACAGGCTTGAGTTTGTGTCTGACCGTTATCGTTATGTTGCGTCACAGCATGTTACAGATAGTATAGAAGCTGTTGCAAAGGCTGTTTATCCTGAATTGTTTGCCAAGGGGGAATAAGTTTGTTTAATCGAAAATCCGGCAAAAAGTTTATCTTCTTATTATTTATAGGTCTGCTGATTGTAGCGGCGATATCTTTGACCTGCGGGCAGATAAAAATACCGTTGCATAATACTTTATCAGCCATTGGCTATCAGCTTGGTTTGCCTTTTTTTGATAAAAACGATTTTACACAGGAGCAGATGGCGGTTGTTTGGTATATAAGGATGCCCCGTATGGTCGTGGGACTTTTGGTAGGTGCCGCTTTAGGTATATCGGGAGCCGTTATGCAGGGGATTTTCAGTAATCCATTGGCAGATCCTGGTATTATAGGCGTTTCAAGTGGCGCTGCGACAGGGGCAGTACTTTCGATAGCATTGGGCTGGGCGACGGAAAGTATGTTTGTGATGCCTGCTTTTGCTTTTTGCGGTTCTGTTTGTGCTGTTGCATTAACAGTATTTTTAGCAATGCGTAATGGGAAAATACCTGTTATGACTTTACTGCTTGCCGGCGTCGCTGTGGGGATGCTGCTTGGTGCGGTGACATCTGGATTGTTGACATTTATGAATGAACAAAAACTGCAGCAATATCTTTTCTGGATGGTTGGCGGACTTGACTACCGACGCTGGGAGCATGTATATATGGCTATTGGCCCTGTAAGTATTGGTATAGTGATTATGTTGGCTTTATCGCGTCATCTGAATATTCTCGTACTTGGTGAAACAGAGGCTAAGGCAGTTGGAATGCCCGTTTTGCCATTTAGAATGGGTTTGTTGTTTGTGGCGGCAATGACGACAGCTACATCTGTCTGTGTCAGTGGTAATATAGGTTTTGTAGGCCTGGTAGTTCCGCATATGATGCGTATGATAGTGGGGCCTGATCATCGTGTGCTGCTGCCTGCCAGTGCTTTAGCCGGCGCTGCTTTTTTAGTCATTTGTGATTCTTTAGGGCGTATCATTATTCCACCTGCAGAAGTCAGGGTCGGCATTATGACTGCCCTTTTAGGAACGCCTTATTTCCTTTATTTGCTGCGTAGAATGCAGAAACAGGTATTTTAAAGTAAGAAATGTGGAGGAAGAAAATGAGCAAAGTAGTATTTTTAAGTAATGTCGACAGACGTTTTGCAATGATGCAGGTTGCTTTGCAGCAGCTGCAGCAGGAAAATTTATTGAGCAACGATTCTGTTTGCGCTAAGCTTTCCGATAATACTGTCTGGAATGACGAATGGCAGAAGCTTTTAGAAGATGCAGATATTCTATTGCTTAAATGGATGGGAGCAGGACTTGACACCCCTTTTTTCAAAAAACTGCTGCCATTTATTAAAAAACATCAACTGCGATATTATATTGACGCTGCCGGTACTGAAGAGGAAGAACTGGTAAGCGGAATAGAAAAAAATGATTTAGAAAAATTAAAAGCGTATGCTTTGTACAGCGGTATGAAAAATTATCGTAATTTGTTTTTATATGCTAATGGTATTTTGACCGGTAAAACGGATATCGAACTGCCAGATCCTATGTATTGGAGCGCGATTTATCATCCGAAAGCTAAAACTGTTTATACAGATCTGGCAGCATATAAAAAAGATTTTTGCGATGCTGCAAAACCGACTATTGGTATTTTATTTTATCGTGACGAATGGGTATGGGGTGACCTGGCCTATCAAACGGCATTGATTGAAGAAATAGAACGTCAAGGAATGAATGCTGTTTGCGTATTTAGTAACGGTATGCCTGTTTTAGAATTAGGAATGCCAAGCCTGATTAAAATTTTTGAAGATTATTTTTGTGAAAATGGTGTGCCGTCAATAGATGTTTTTATCAATACAATGAAATTTTCGTTGACAGGTGCACGATCAATGACGCTAGATTTTCTGAAGAAATTTAATGTACCTGTTTTACAGGCTTATACTTTATTGACACCCTACGAAAACTGGCGTGATGATTTTGAAGGCATGAATGCTATGGAAGTTTCTATCAGCGTAACGATGCCGGAATTTGACGGCGCGATCCATGGTGTGCCTATAGCTAATAAAAAACTACTGGAAAATGGCGATGTACGTTATCTGCCTATCAACGAGCGCATTGTGCGTATGGTAAATAAAGCACGGAAATGGGCTGTTTTGCGGCGCAAAAAGAATGCTGATAAAAAAGTTGCGATCATTTTTCACAATTACCCACCGCGTAATTCTAATATTGGCAGTGCTGTCGGGTTAGATACTATAGAAAGTATCAGACTTGTCTTGCAGGCGCTGAGAGAACGTGGCTATAAAGTTGATACTATACCTGAAGACGGGAAAGAATTTATCAATGAATTGACGGCAAATGCTACTAATGATAGAGCTTTGCTTACGGAAAAGCAACTGGCAGCTGCCAATAAGTTAAGTGGTGCTGATTATAGAAAATTCTTTGAATTGCAGGATGAGGGCGTAAAAGCGCAGCTGGTAAAAGATTGGGGCGAAGCTCCGGGTGAAGTTATGAACTATGATGGCGATTTACTTATTCCCGGAACAATGAACGGAAATATATTTGTTACAGTGCAGCCTCCGCGTGGTTTTGGTGAAGATCCAAGCAAAATTTATCACTCTCCTTTCTGCGCTCCCACTCATCATTATTTGGGTTTCTATCACTGGCTGCGCGATATCTGGCAGGCTGATGCGGTTGTGCATGTTGGTACTCATGGATCCCTTGAATGGCTGCCTGGTAAAAATGCCGGACTCAATAATACCTGTTATCCGGATATTTCTTTGGGCGATCTGCCTAATATCTATCCTTATCTTATCACGATTACCGGTGAGGGTATTCAGGCCAAAAGACGTGGTGCTGCCTGTCTGATAGAACATTTGCCGCCTCCTATGACTGATGCCGGTGTTTACGACGAATTAGAAGAGCTTGAAAAACTGATGGATGAATATTGTCATTTTGAGACTACTCAGCCGGAAAATTTAGAAAAACTTCAAAGCTTGATTTTAGAAAAAGTAGTGCAGGCAAATTTGCAGGATGAAGTTTTTTTTGATGAAGAAAAGCCTTTTAATGATTACGTCATGGATCTGCATAACTATATTACTGATTTGAAAAATATGCAGGTCAGGATTGGCTTACATATTTTGGGACAACCGCCTCAGGACGAAAATTTGAGTGAGTATCTAATGCTGTTGACGCGGCTGGAAAATGGTGATATTCCGTCTTTGATGCAGGTATTGGCAAAACAGTATGGTTTTGACTATTATGACCTGTTGGAAAACAGCGGCTTAATTTACGAACCTTTAAATATTACTTATGGCGCTTTAATAGATAAATTACGTGCCCGCAGCCGCAATATCATAGCACTTTTGATTGAGCACGGTTTTGATGAAGAAAAACTGTATAATTTAGAAAATCTTGAGTGGGTATGTGATGGAAGCAGCGAATTTAAGTTAGCGCTCAAACAAATATGCTGCTATATTTGTAATAATATTTATCCCAATCTGATGCTTACTTCACAGGAAAGAGAAAACCTGCTAAGAGGATTAGAAGGGCAATATATCGAACCGGGACCGTCAGGAGCTCCAAGCAGCGGCGGTGCTGATCTTTTACCTACCGGACGAAATTTTTATGGTATTGACCCGAGAAATCTGCCAACTCCTGCTGCATGGGAAATAGGAAAAACTTTGGGCGATCAGGTAATCGAAAGGTATATCAGCGAAGAAGGGCGATACCCTGAAAGTGTTGGTATAGTTTTATGGTCAGGTGCCAATATGCGCAGTCACGGTCAGTGCGTAGCAGAATTTTTATATCTTTTGGGCGTACGGCCGCAATGGCAGCATGGCAGTCAAAGAGTAATCGGTCTTGAAGTCATACCGCTGATGGAATTGAAACGTCCCCGTATTGACGTTACTGCCAGGATCAGTGGCTTGTTTAGAGATACTATGCCCAGTGTAATGAATTTGCTGGACAAAGCTGTTTTACTGGTAGGGGAACTTGAAGAAGATGAAGAGCAAAATTACGTGCGTAAGCATTTGCTTGCCGATAGTCTGGAACTAGAAGCGGAGGGTTTAACAAAAGAAGATGCTTGGCGGCAGGCTGCTTTTCGTATTTTTGGAGATGAGCAGGGTGTTTATGGCGCTGGCGTAGCAGCGCTTTTAGAGGCAAAAAATTGGGAAAGTATTGATGATATTGCCGAGGTGTATGTTCGTTGGGGCGCGCATGCTTATGGCGGCAAGGTCAAGGGTAAGTTTTTACCGCAGCAGTTCCGTAAAAGAATGGGAAGCTTGGACGTAACAATTAAAAACGAGGATAATCATGAAACTAATATGCTCAGTTCAGATGATTATAACGCGTATCATGGTGGTATGATCGCTGCAGTACGCAGTATCAAAGGTTCTGCCCCGCGTTCGTACTGCGGCGACAGTACTGATAAAAGCAAGGTCGTCATGCACAGTGTACAGGAAGAGGCTAAACGTATTTTCCGCAGTGAAGCTATTAATCCTAAATTTATCGAGGGTATGATGAAGCATGGATATAAAGGTGCTGCCGATATGGCTAACTATATTGCACACAGTTTCCAGTGGGATGCTACAAGCGCTGTGATGGAAGATTGGATGTATGAAAAATATGCCGAAAAATATACATTCGACCCTAAAGTACAGGAATGGCTGCGTGATGTTAATCCATGGGCTTTGCAGCGCATGGCGGAGATTTTACTGGAAGCGGATCAGCGTGGTCTGTGGCAGGCGAAACCTGAAACCAAAGCAGAATTGCAAAAGATCTATTTATCAGTAGAAGGTGAATTAGAGGAACGCAGTGATGAACACTCCTAAAATCAAGATGCTTGTTCTCAGCTTGACCGGTCAGTGCAATTTTGCCTGTAAGTACTGTTATGCCGCAGAACATGACGGCAGTATGCTTAAAGTTGATGATGCCATTAAAGCTGTGAATTTGGCGGCAGGCAGCGGAGAAAAATTTGTTATTCAGTTCAGCGGTGGTGAGCCGCTGCTGAACTTTGAATGTTTGAAAGCTGTTGTTAAATATGTTCAGGATAATAACCTGCCTGCTGTTTTACAGATACAAACAAATGGATCATTGATGACGGATGAAATGGCACAATATTTATTCAAAAATAAAGTTGCAATTGGTGTCAGTTTAGACGGCCGGCCGAATATCAATGACAAGCTGCGCCTGACTAAAGCCGGAGATGGAGCAACAAATTCAATTTTATATGGCTTAGAAGTTTTAAAGCGTAATAATATAGCAGTTGGTATTACCTGCGTAGTTACAGACGAAAATGTCAGCGAATTGGCCGGCATAGTCGAATTTGCTTATTTTATAGGGAATATACGCAGGATAGGCTTTGACCTGTTGAGAGGGCAGGGAAGAGGAGCTGTCCTCAAACCGCCTTCCGAAACAGCTATGCGTAAGGCAATGGAACAGGTTTACGAAAAAGCACGTCAGCTAGCATATTTAACAGGCTATAAAATTCATTTTGCCCAACAGGAACGAGTTAAAATACTTTGTGCTGATTCTTCCCATGAATTTGGTCACTGTTATGCGATGAATGGAGAAGCTGCTTTTATTGATGCCAAAGGCGATATTTATGCCTGTTCCTCCCTTGTCGGTAATAAAGATTTTTATATTGGTAATGTAAAAAATGGGCTGGATACTATATTGGTAAAGAAAGTCCAGGAGCAAATCAGAACTTCAATGTTTTTTTGTAAGCAGTGTGAAGATTTTAAATTGTGTGGTGGCGGCTGTTTTGCCCGCTGGTATGGCAGTGGAGTTAAAGAAGCATATTCCAGCGAATGCGCATTAAAAAGGGTCTCGATTGCACAAATAAAAAAAGCTTGACTATATGGTTGGTATATAGTCTAATATAAGAATATAGTCTAGTAAGAATTTATTAAGAGGTGATTGAAATGACTTGTAAAGAACATCCTAAATACGAATTGCCGAATACTCCGCATGCCAAACATCGTTATGAAAGCGCTATGAAGCATGTAGAGGCTGCTAAAGCTGCTGGCAAATCTTCTGAAGAAATTCATGCTATTTTCAAAAAAGTAATGGAATTTGACATCAAAGATGTTGAAAAATTACCTGCTGATGGACCGCATGCCAAATATAGGAGTGCCGTTATCCATGCTCAAAAAGCAATTGCTGCTGGTAAAAGTAGCGAAGAAGCACATGAATTATACAGAAAAATCATGGCTGGTGAAGCAACCGGCGGTTGTGGGCATCATTAAAATTTCATAATCTGGTTGTTAGAAGTGCGTTAAGCCGCGATCCCGTCGCTGGGTATTTATTTAATCCCTGGAAACAGCCGTTTTCGATCTCTGGATAACCTACGAGCGATAGGATTGAGATTAATGACCGATATGATCGGAATAAAAAACATTAGTGTCTTCCTGCCTGGGCAGGAGGACACTTTTTTTACGGGAGTTGTTAGAATGAAATTATATACAGTGTCTACAGGCGATACAGCTTATCGTTATGAAAAAAGTATTGTAGTGTTTTTTAAGGGTGCGCGTAAAGTACTTAGCACTTCGGTTTTTAATGGCGGTTATCATGAAAATTATAAAGCTGTATTCAACCATGATGGTAAGGTTGGTTCAGGGATGCCGTGTGAGATGTTAGCTGATACTTATACCGAACATATGCGGATATTAGCTAAGCGTATAGGCTTAGAGCCAGAGCTTGTAACTGGAATGGGAACTGCTGCTGATATGGAAAATGTGGCTATAGAATCCTTGACTTATAAAGAACTGACTGTTACTGCTATAGTAACAGGCGGGATTGAAACAAATGGAGGACGTGTCGGTGATCCTGCCGATTATTATAAACCTGCGGAAAAACCAGATAAATTGGGTACTATTAACATTATTTTGATACTAGACGCAGATATGCCTCCTGGAACGCTGGCCAGAGCATTGGTTACATGTACTGAAGCAAAGACGGCTGCAATTCAGGAACTGCTGGCTGGCAGTAACTATTCTACAGGACTTGCTACAGGATCAGGGACGGACCAGACAATAATTGTTGCTAATTCAGATTCTGAGCTGTATTTTGAAGGAGCCGGAAAACATTCTAAAATGGGTGAGCTTATTGGAAAAACAGTTACTAAAGCAGTTAAAGCGGCATTATCAAAACAGTCTGGGCTCAATCCTAAAACACAGCACAATGTATTTAGACGCCTAAAACGTTTTCAAGTAACAACGCAAAGTATCTGGCTTTTATTCCAGCAGCAGTTAGCTGTCTTAAAGCCTGATTTCTTAGAAGCAGCAGAAAAGCTTGCACAAGAACCTGTAATGTTGACATATACTTCTTTATATATACATTTGTTGGACCAGTTTTTATGGGGATTACTTGATAAAGATGAGGTCATGAATGCAGCAGAAAAGCTATTGAGTGACATCGCTGGGGAATATGATACAGAAAGTATCGCTCTGAATGAGGTTTCGGTAGAAGCTATGATGAAAGCCTGGAGTGAGTTGTTTGTGAATATTATTGCAGATAATATTAAAAGGAACTAAAGATAATGAGAAAGATGGCTTCGAAAACTTTTTTTGCAGTGATGCTGCTTATAGTAGTTTTTTTTATTGCTAGCTGTGGAAGCTCTACTGATGGCAATGTAAAAAATGCCGCTTATGAAATAATTGATGATCAGGGGGCCATAATTCAATTAGAGCATAAACCGGAAAGAATACTGACGTTGGCAATGGGAACAGACAGTATTGTGTTAGGGATACTCCCTGAAGAAAAATTGATTGCAATTAATTCTTTGGCTGATGATCCTGTAAGCTCCAATATCGTAGATAAGGCTAATAGAATTACCAGAAAAATAAAAAATCCTTCTGCTGAAGAAATTTTATCTTTAAAGCCGGATGTTGTATTTATTTATAACTGGGGCAAAGCCGAAATGGTTGATAATTTACGGGAACTGGGAATTAAGGTAGTTGTTGTAAAGGGACCTAAAAGTATTGCTGATGTTAAGGAGAATGTGAAATTGATAGCAAAAACTTTAGGCGAGGAAGATAAAGGTAATCTTATGATTGCAAAAATGGATGATAAATTAGCAGAAATCAAAGAAAAGGTGGATAATATTAAGCCTGAAGAAAGGAAGAAGCTCGTTTTGATATCATTGATGACATCTTATGGCGGTAAGGGGTGTACTTTTGATGATATTTGTCAGTATGCAGGTGTTATAAATGGCGTTTCTGATGCCGGATTGCATAATGGACAGCTTTTAACAAAAGAGATGTTGGTTGCTATTAACCCTGATCTTCTGATTATGCCAGTCTACAATGATCACAATACTTTTGATATTGAAAAATATAACAAAGAATTTTTAGATGATCCTGCATTGCAGACATTAAATGCAGTAAAAGAAAAGCGGTTTTTCTATCCGCGGGAGGGTTATATTTATAATTCTTCGCAGGATATAGTATTTGGTGTACAGGAAGTAGCTCGTGCTGCGTATGGTGAACTTTTTTCACAGCCGGAAAATTGTCATATTTCAGTAGCTGAAATTAATTGAGAGAAGGAAATAAAGTGAAACAGCTTATAAATTATTGCCCTGTACATGGCTATGAACAGGAGGTAAATGCTTATGCAGATGGAATGAAGGGCTATCTAAAAAACAACAAGCTTGATGGGATTGAACTTTATGTATATCAGCAAAAACCGTATACCTCTGATTATAGAGAAGAAAGTATCGGTGTACATTTAAAATATTGGCCTTATTGGTTAGATTTTTGGTATGGTAATCAAAAGCATTTAAATGAAAATTATTCTGATAAAAAGCAGCTGCAAGAGTATTATTTAGGTGCAGTAAATCAAGAAGAATGGCTTCAGATAATAAGGAATAATATAAAAGCTGCTTTGGCAGTAAATCCAGAATATTTGGTCTGGCATGTCAGCAATTGTAATTTAAAAGAAATTTTTACTTTTGATTTTTTCTATAACGATGCGCAGGTTATAGATGCGTCAATAGAAGTTTTTAATGCAGTTAGCGAATGTATTCCAGATAATGTCATTGTTTTATTTGAAAATTTGTGGTGGCCTGGATTAAGGCTTATTGAACCAGGAATAGTTGATCGATTTTTTTGCGGATTAAAAAAACAAAATGTTGGTATCATGCTGGATACAGGACATTTGATGAATACTAATATTTCGTTGAGTAATGAACTGGAGGCTGTAAGCTTTATTTGCCAAACTGTTGAAAATTTGGGTATGTATAAAAACTATATTCATGGTATGCATTTAAGTTGTTCTTTGTCAGGAAGTTATCAAAAGCACAGCTGTAAAGCAGTGCCAGAGTGCTGCTCTATGACTGAAATTATGCATCATGTTACAAGTATTGACCAGCATCTTATTTTTAAGGAAAGCGGTTTAAAAAGTTTGATCGAATGTATAGAACCGAGCTATTTAGTTCATGAACTGTTTTATGATAATCTTGCCGAATTATCTGTTTTAGTACAGACACAGCAGAAATTACTGTTAAAATAGAAATTAAAATGGGAGCTAATGATGAAAAAAATTCTATTTGTCACTAATATGGAACAAACAGCAGCATTATTGCAGGATGCTTTAGAAAAAGTACAGAAGCAGTATCCGGAAACAGTTAGTGGTCAGGTTTGCTATCTGCAAAGTGATGCCTCTTGGGAGAATGTATGGGAAAAAACTTTTACTGAGCATGAAGTAATAATTTTTCCATGGATGGGTACTGGGTTAAATACGAAATTTTTATCAGAATCATCAGCTTTTTTACAACAACGGCAGATAAAACATCTTTATTTGATGAGTGGTAATCCGGAAGATGTATTGCATGCTGCTTTTACAGACCATGAAATACAAGTCATCAAGCAATATTATGTTTATGGCGGGTTGCAGAATTGGTGTAATCTATGGCTTTGGCTCAGTCAGGATCAGGAAAACGAAAAGAATTTGGCTGAACGCCGATCAATTTACCCTGGGATGGTATTTATCATCCTGCTGCGGATAAAATTTATACCGATTTTAAAGAATACAAAAAAGATTTTTTCCAAGAAGGACAACCAACAATAGCTGTTGTTTTTTATAGAAATGACTGGTTATGGAATAATACGGTTTTTGCCGATGCCATTATAAAAGAAATTGAAACCCAGCATTGTAATCCTTTATGCTTTTTTTCTACAAGCGCTCCTGATAGTGACAGTGGCTGGGGGGG
>ERZ791667.915-NODE-915-length-12438-cov-2.56222_pt1 | contig 12438 bp, 27 predicted proteins | sample MGYA00509959_ERZ791667 | MGnify/ENA primary metagenome ERZ791667 (study PRJEB30046, sample SAMN00715196) | human gut metagenome | study: EMG produced TPA metagenomics assembly of the A metagenome-wide association study of gut microbiota in type 2... | reverse complement strand
GAAGATGAACCTGTTATTCTGTATATCTCGGATTGAGTCTTACTGATTACGTGTTCACAGAACCCTGACAGGGTGACTGTGCTATCCTTATCCATTCTTGCGTTCATATTAGACGATTTAAGCGATTATAACTATACGGGGAATAAAATGTACCAGCCAACAGGGGTAAATCTCGTAGAGCGACCGCCAGTGGCTTCTATGAATAAGGAAAGAGGCAACCCGTTACAGGCAACCTCTTTCCAATCATGACTAAAACAAAAATCACATCCTCACGGACTTATTTCTTTTTACCTTTCTTCGGTTCAACAACCACTTTCACGGTCTTAGAAGCCTTGAAAGCAAGTGTGTGAGACTCGGGAACGTTCATAGGTTTCTGAGTCAACGGGTTCGTGCCTGTTTTAGCAGGGTTGACTTTCTGTTTGAACTTTCCGAAAGGTAGGCTGATTTCGTCACCGTCCTCAACACAGGTTTTGACAATCACCGGATTCAGTGCGTCGATTACTTTCTCGGTGTCTCTCTGGCTCATACCAGCCTCTTTGGCAACTGCTGCCACGAATTCTGACTTTCTCATTTCTTTTTAAATTTAGTGAATAAAATGTTTCTATTTTCAAACGTGTTATAATAACGTCGTTTTTCGGTTGATAGTTTTTATCAATCCCTTTGGACTCCCGGATTATCGGCAGTCCTGATTGAATACAGCGGATAAATTCTTCCCGTTTGCGCCCACCATTCCAAGGAAGCGATATGCGAGATTGATTAGGAATGCTCGGTCTTTGTTGCGCTGATACGCTATCTTCTTACGAATGACAGACATCACCTTTGCGAACTTGATTCCGCTGTCGAGTGTAACATACTCGTGACTGAACTCACTCACCACCCATACATTGATGATAACGTCTCCCCACTGAAAGAGATACGGCTTATGCTTCCATGTCACTTTGTCCATACGACGTTCAGCGTTGGAGAGATAATCCTCCTGCTCCTTCATCTGATACATCGATTGTTTCTGAGAGTCCGACAGTAACTTGAAGATACTCTGTTCCTGTTCGGGGGTACATTTGACTTCCATGTCGATGTCGTGGGGTTCAGCCGTTTCCATACCCAACTCGTGAAGAGCGAGTGAACCTACAATTAGGAAGTCCATACCGTGTGCGTCAAGCACTGATTTACGAAAGCCGTCCAGGGCTGTTTTAATTCTTGTTTCCATACGAAATTATTTGTTGATGTTAAAGATACGTGATTTCTCCGGAGTCAGATTACAGTCCTCGAGACTGAATTATCGCTTTAAGACGATTGCTATACCCCTTCTTCTCCGCATAAACTCTGTCTAAATAGGCGAAATATTCGTCCTTTGTGAGCCGTCGGGCAAATGTACTCTGCCATATAGCATAGTCGGCTATACACTCCCGCCACGAGTTGAAACGGGCATGACCTAACATAGTTCCGACAGCCAGAGTGGGACGACTTCCGGGAACTTTCATTCCCAGACAGTTGTGTCCCTCTACAAACAGTTTAGAAGTGAAGCCTCCGGACTCCTCAATACATTGTGCCATGACGATGTCCGGATGGTCAATCCTCAACTTGAAGATATAATCATACACCTCGTCAAAGAGCGTTTCAGGTACAGGCTCCACAGCCTGTTCTTCAGCATACTCACAGCCAAACGCTGGCTGAGACGGTACGGGTTCTGTCGTGTTACACGACCGTATCACAAGAATGATTAGAATTGACAGCAAAAGAACCGCAAGCCCACGCCACATTCTTTTGAGATACTTCTGTTTAGGCAGATTTCCGCCTGGATAGATTGTTTCTGTTTCCAGCATAACTTCTCATTTTGGTTTATAATAATAGAAAAACTCCTATCATGAGAAGAGCCAAGATACAGCCTAACAACATCGCACCCACGCACATCACAAAGGCAATGATAAGAGCGTTCTTCACTTTTCCCCTGTAATACGAACGACACACTTCACAGGCTGCTGAATTCGTACAGTAACATTTCCGACATCTTCTCATGATGGTATTCTTTTTATAGTGTGACCATATTCACCCCAGATTGTCTCGAGAACTTTCAGAGCGAACTGTTCTTGTAATTTCTTCTCTTTCTCAATATCCGTTGACAGCCTGTACTGCTCACGATGTTGTTCATTCCATCCAAGCGTGTCAGCAAAGACCTTGAACGCTGGTTCGGTGAAATAGGAACAGACACTCACATGACGACCAAACCTTGTATCGTCAGCCACTATAATCTCCCAACAGTATTTGTCAGACACACGTTGATACTCAGCAGCGTCGCCAAGTGAGCCTTCCCCAAGTTTCGGGAGGACGTGTATCTGACGAGTATGTCCGGGAGTGAACACTTCCTGAAGTTTTAACAGGTAGTTTCCCGCTGACTTCATAGGCACATCGAACTGTTTAATTGCCTTCTGAATGTTTCTCCAAGTTCTGTAACACAGACCGTTCATATTCACCATCATAATCAATTTTCCTTTCTATTAATCGAGTTCGTTTACAACTAAATCCTCAGGGTCGAATAAGGACGGATATTCATACATACCCTGTTTGACATCAAACGTGAAGTCCAACTCATACGTTTCATCGATGACACAGAACTGTTGAGCGATTTCACTCCACCTGATGACATTCTTCGGCAACCACGCTACTCCCAACTCTTTATTCATCACTCGCCAAGCCTTATCCGTACAGTGAGTGACGGCAGCAGTACGCATACGTCCTTCGTGTAGGAAACGCACAAGACCGCTTCGGAACGTGTACCTGCGCATATAAGGTCTTTCGGGTGGAAGTTGTGGGGTGATAGGAGCCTCTTTTGGCGTCTCTACGACCGTTTCAGTGGGAAGGTCTGATAAGTGTCCGCGAAGGGATACATTCCCTCCCTCAAGAAACTCTATTGAGTCGTAGATTACTTGTTTGACAGTGCCGTCACTGAACGTAACGGTCACTGGCTTATTATTCTGATTGATTTCCATATCGGGATTATTTTGAAATGTACATACTATTCAGCGGAGACTCTATCATACGATACAGTACGAGAACCCCTGTCTCAACGCATTTTATCATGATGTCCCGTACGAAACGAGGCTGACCGTCGACAGGGTTCAATTCATCTTTCTGAATTTCGTAGTTCCACTCACTTCCCACGAACCATTCACCTCTTTGAGTGAGGCGGTTGATAGTATCCATTTGCCACAGTGCCTTTTCTTTAGAGGTGATTGAGAACGCTATATCAGCAATTCCCCACTGACCGTTTATGCACTGACTTGTAATGATGTTGAAAACTCGTTTATGTCCCATAACCAAATGATTTAAATTGTTTGACGGAACAAATATAGTGGCATTATTTGACATTCCAAAGAGTTTCCCGATAAATTCGTCAAAATTTTTCCAAACAGGCTACTGGGGTCGGCTTATACGAGTGATTTTATTCTTCCGACGCTCGTACCGTTCATTCCTGATGAACATTCTGTTCTCGTGAAGAGCCTCAACTTTGGCTCTCCAGTAATTTCTTTCAGCCGTGATACGGCTGACCAACCGTATCATCAGCATGGCTTTATTCACTCTCATAGGACTTCAATGATTTGTTCGATGTGAAACTTTCTGACCTTTCCCTCTTCCAAGTCCTTCCCGGACAGGTGCTGCCCTCGTCTTTCGTCTATCTTTATCACACGATAGGCTCTTTTAGGAAGTACCATCCGTCCGGGAATATGTTTGTCAGGCATACCAAACTCTTCGAAACGTACCCGAACAGTATCCCCGACCTTTACCCTGTCGCGCATTCCTTCGAAACTCTTGAAGTCGAACACAGGGGTTCCGGCTCCTGAGTGGTTTAGGAACTTCGTCAACTCGTCACGGAGGTTTCTCACCTCTCCCATGGACATCACCTGAAAGAACGATGCCGTCGTTCCGTCGGTGATTCCTACTTTCACGGTTCGCCCATACTTGTCAGGCTCTTCCGTCTGAATGATTGGTTTCAATGTCTTCATCTTTATCTTCATTTATAAACTGTTTCATAAACGGACAATCATCTCCACAGGGGTAAACCGTACCATCACCTCCTGGGTCTTGCCATGTAGGTAAAGCACGCAAGTCGGCTGTGCAACACGTTCTACCATCTCCGAGGAGAGTAGTATTGAAATGCTCACAGGTTCTTCTGTGTGCCTCTATTTCTTCTTTTGTCTTCATTGTAACATTCTTTTGAGCAGTAGTGTTTATTCCCTGAGACTATCCAGTCGTAACGTCGTATCTCAGCATTAGAGCCTCCTCGGGTGTGAGTAACCGCACCACAGACATCACACGTATATTCGTACCATTTCGTCTTCATGACCACCACTGATTTTTAACAACTTTCATATAATAGTTTCTTACGACATCTGGACTGGCGTTGGCATAGAACGCTGGGGAATCGCAGAAGTTATCGAAGAACGGCTTGGTAATCCCCCCCTGCGGAACTCCGCTTCTATCAGGTTCTCGAACCGTCCTTGGGCTTCCCACCACTGTACTTCCTTGGGTACAGGCTCAACCGCAATCTTTCGTAGGAGCGTATTCAGCAGGTCTTCAGGGTCGAAGATGTTGAGTCCCTCAAGATACTCGGTGAGATTTAAGCCTGTTGGGATTTCGTCCTTGAAACAATGCGTAGGGATTTTTGCGTTTCTGATTGAATCAATCTTCGTGTCCCACGTCGACTTGTTAAGTTCTATCCATTCACGCTCGTCAGGACGTGTGTCGTAGATTGTGAAGTATCTATCCCGCTCGTTCTCGTTCGGGTAAATCATCAGATACGACATCCCGAGGCTGTCGAACACTTCACGTGCCTTCGGGTGCATAGCACACACGACAATCTGACCTCGCTCAATAGCCTCAACACAGAACCGAGCATAGTTTTCAGGGAAGTCAGGATTAACGATGCCTTTCTTCTTGTCGGTGTAATACTGTTTCGAGAAGAACCCGTCAATGAATGTAGGGTGAATCATCGTAAGATATGTCTTGCCGATACCAGGATATCCGCACACCGCATTAATCTTACCATCAAGGAACGCTCGACGTATCGCCAAGCGGTTCTCCGTCATTGTTACAGGCTTGCCCATGACTCCTAAATTTTCTTCTGAAGTTTCAGCCGTGTAATAGCGTCCTTGCGGGAGTAAGCCATAATCGTATGACCTTTCACAGTGAACTCCCTCAACTCACGAACAACGGGTTTCGGCTTCCGTTGATTATCATTACGTCGAACCCCTGTATTGCGTCGAGGAGTTCTGAATGGGTCATTTGATTGTGCTGCCGCAATCATCAGAGCGGTCGCCAGCAACATTCCTTTCATTCTTGTCATAATCGTCTTTGATTTTTATATAGTTTCTACATCTATAATATCGTATCTTGTCTCGACAGTAACCGTCATAGGCACAGGTCTCACAGAGCGCAACCTTTCCTTCACGGTTCTTACCATATAGGGAAGTGTCCTCTTCGTTCATGGCTTCACTCGTCTGAGATAAATACCTTCTCCCTGCGGGAGTTTTCCATGCTCTCTGATATAGTTGTCTCGATGCTTTATGCAAAGGTCGCTGCGACAAGCGCAGACCGACCCCTCGAAGCAACACGGGTAACAAGATGGGTTCTTCTGACCCAAGCGTATTTCGTACCCATCCTCTATGGTGATTAGTTTGCTCATGATATATTGGATTAATCATTCTCGATGTCTATATTCGAAATAACGTAGTGCTCCCAGTATCAGAAGCACTACGAATGTCAGGATTTCTTTCATGACTGAGCCTTATTTAGTTCCCAGAGCCTTGTTAGCACGCTCGATTTTACGCTTGAGGGAAGCGATACGGTGGCGGATAGCCTTGGCGTCTTCCTTTGACAGTTTAGCGAACTCCTCAGCATTAGCAACCAAAGCCTCTTTCTCAGCAAGTTCAGCGGAGTAGGTAGAGAGGCGAGCCTCAGCGTCACCAACACGGGGAGCGGACTTCTTTTCACCCTCTACAGAGGCTTTCTTTTCCTGTTTGGGAGCCTTGTCAGCCTTTGCCTTCTTATTGGCTTTAGAGGCTTCTTTGACTTCCTCTTCGCTCTTTAACGGCTGGGCTGGCTTGATGAGTTCCTTGGTATTCTTTTCGATTTCAGCCTGACGACGACGTTCTTCACGTTCTGCCTTTTCTTCTTCACGGTGACGAGCCTCAATAGCAGCGTCGCGGAGGTCAGTATAGATGATGTAGAAGCGGTGATAAGCGTCGAACAGTTCTTTCTTGCTGTTGGCTTCGGTGTACTCCTGAGGTGAGAACAGGCTGTTAAGACCTTTGATAGCAGCACAGATGTCATTGATAGCAGCGACCATGTTAGGTTTGCTGATGTACTTCATTTCCTTCTTTTCGTTAAGCATATCTTCGTTAATTACGAAAGAGGTTACATTCTCGGAAGCGATGTTGTTTACAGTTGTCTTCATAATTCTAATTTTTTAATTTGTTTGACATTGTTGATTTAATTTGACATTACAAAGATAGTGCTTTCTATTGAATCAGCAAAGAAATTATCCGGAAATCTTCAAAGAATTTTCAAGATTTTTCTGGTTTCGTTGGTTTAGTCCATTGTAGAGTCTCCTGTTTGAACTGAGCATTATAGCGAACTTCCCTGAACGGATGTCCTTTTGCCAGTAGTTCAATGGTCTCCTCAAGGAACTTCTTCGGAATACCTATATGAGTGCCATCAATAGGAGTGACCACACGCTTCGGCAGCCACCTCCCAAAGTAATACTCTTTTCCTTCCCAGCACACAGGGTGTCCGGGGTTCTCAACTATCCAGAACGTCACACGATACTGAACAGCCTTTTCGGTCTCACCGATTTTCTCAACTGTTAGTGTTCTCATCTCAAATATATTATTGCTTCGGCTACATTCTCAACGGAGTAGGAGCCACTCTTTACTCCGTCGTATATCATCTGGGCAACTTTCATGAGTTGTTCCTTCTGTCTTTCCTGACGTACCTGTTCAGCCGTCTTTATTACTGTACAGGTGTGCGTCTTAGGAGCAGTCTGATGTGGACCGATAGTTCGTGTCCATTGAACACCCGAAGCCCACCAGGACATTCCCCTGTCATCACCGTATATTCCTGCGGACGATGAACCGTGTACAATATGAGCCACATGGGTTTCCCCAGTGGCTATATTCGTGACCTGTATTATATCCCCGACTGTCATACGTTCTCAGATTTAGGTTCAGGAAGCCAAGCGATGACAATACTGTTCGCATGAATCCATTTACCGTTGACAAGGCTGCTATCTTTATAAAAGCAATGTCTCGCCACCTGTAAATCGCCATACTTTCTGTACAGGACAATCACGACTTGCTCCTCTTTGGGTTTGGCGTCTTCAACCTTTATCCAGGGGAACAGGTCATCTTCATTGACTTCTTGGAACCTGTCCTGGCGTTCTTCATCAGTCATCACGTAGAAGGAGTTCTGGTTTCCGTAGGGAACCTCAACATGAACGAGCCATTCCTTTTCGCGCACCAAAATGTCTTCGCCTGACGGAATGACGATAACCGCCATCATCTTTTTGTCCGTACCTTTGTTCAGGAACGCTCCCTCGATTTGTGTATAGGGTTTATGCTCAAGAATGAACTGACAAATTTCATCACTGTTTGTACCATCGTACTGAATAGCCTCTACCTCGTAGCGGTCTAATCCTCTTAATTTTACTGCCATATATCTTCTCCTTATTTATTGGTTTGTACTATTATCCCCATATCACATAGTTCAGAAAACGAACCACACCGTCCCACCACTCGAGGAACAGTACCATTCCCCACAAGATTAGGAAGACGAACACGGCTATCCAGAACCGCTGCCACCATACCCTGTACTTCTTTACTAACTTCTTTCTTCCGAAGCGTCCCCAAAAGAACTCAAATACTGTCCAAATTATTCTTTCCATGATGATTATAGTGTTATATTATTTTCAACGGCTGCAACAGCCAATATCCATGATTGCTTGTCACTGATGAACGCAACTTTCTTTCCGTAGGGGTTCATCGTCTTGTCGACTGTTTCGGCTATCTTAGCAGCGAAGCCGTCTGTCGCCTGTACTTTACTGATGAACTGTCCGAGAGCATTGAAAGCGATGTCGAAATAGGAGTTGTTATTCCAGCGGTCAGTTCCCGCCATGTCCTTGATTTCATTCGCTAACTTCTGAGCCTGTTTATACTGTTCTGAGCCTTTCTGTAACATAGTTTGATTCCTCCTTTGATTTAATTGACTGAGCAAATGTACTGGGTTCTATCGACATATCAAAGAAATCCCGGAAGAATTTCCGGGATATCCTCAAGATTTATTTCTTCACCTGTTTAAGATTGGCTATATAGCGAACGTGAAGGCATTGTATATTATAGCCACCAGCCAGGATACAACTCGTTTTAAAGATGTACCGAGCGTCTTCAGTACGTATCACCCACTCGCCTACATAGTTTCCCTGCTGACCTCTAAAAGAGATGAGGTCGAACGACTGTATCTTATCTTTGATAGGAGTGAGTTTCTTCTCTACCTGTAATTTCAGTTTCGCAGTAGCCTGTTCGATTGTGAGCCGTACCTCTTGGTCACGCTTTGCATAAAACTTTTCACGAGACTCGCAGTAGAAGTGAATGCTCAGAACTCCTGAAGCCTGTATTTCCTTATTACGAATGTATTCCGGCTGACGGTCGTAGCGTACTCCAGGAGTGTGAACCATTTCGTCCTCATGAGTGTAACCACATAGACTGTAATAGGTACGACGGACAGCGGTTTGGTAGATGTGATTGAGTGAGCGAGGAAAAGACTCTTCATTCTTTTCGAGTTGTTTCGTAGCCTCAGCCACAGCGTCCTCGCGAGATTGATGTTGGCTTACATATTCGCCTGACAGGATTTTCTCGTACAGGTTTTTATAAGAAGCATAATCACGAATGACTCTTGAGATATTGTTAGCGTACCATTTAGAAGACTGACAGGTTCTTTTCGCTTCCTCGTTACGTTCCCAACCCTGTTCCCAAAACTTTTCGATAGAGGCTTGAAGTTCGTCAAGTGTCACTTGAGCCGTGGCGAGAACCTCTTGTTGGATTTGACTGATTGTTTTCATACTGTTCATTTCTTTATTGATTGACAGTACAAATATAGTCATTCCGGATGACTCAGCAATGAACCATCCGGAATTTTCTTGAAGAATTCTTCGATTATTTCCTTAGAAGTTGTATGAGATGTCCATCAGCACACGACCTGTTTCCTTTTCATCCCTTACTTCAAGGCTGAACGGGTTGACTGAACAGCGGAGTTCGTTTACAGGGTTCTGAAGAGCAGCCATAACCGCTTCACAAATCTTTTCGGCTTTGCTATCGAGACGGCTTTCGTTCTTACCAGCACCACGTGAAGTATAGCCACGGAACTGAATAAACTTGAACTTTCCGTCAGACACGAGGTGAAGACTGAGGTGACCACGATGAGAGGCTTTCTCTTTGTCAGGACGGTTCATAGTGAATGAGTCGATTGTCAGGTGTAACTTCGCTAATACAGGTTCCAAGTCATTGATGATTTGTTGAGCGACTACTCCATTAGAAGCAAACTCCTGTAACATACGATTGAGGTTCGACATCTCTTTTTCTATCTCTGAACTGTACTGATTGAAGTTTTCGTTAAAATCTTGTGACGTTTTCATATCCTTATTTGTTTTAATATTTGACATTTGATTTACTTTGATGACACAAAGGTAGTGGATTCTGATGAATCCGCAAAGAGTTTCTCCAACTTTCTTCAGATTTTCTTCGATATTTAACTTTTCGAAACAGTCATTTCGCTTATAACTCGCTATGGGGTGACCATGTTAGGGTGATGACAACTCCCCATGACAGACGCTGTTACTTCTGTACCGAATTTCCCGGAGTAGATGCAACCAAATATCCGTGTCTTGGTGGAGAGGTTTTTAGGGTGATTTACAGGCTGTTTTCGACGCCAGCGTGTCATTCTCGTGATAACGGATAGTGAGGCATACGATATCGTCCCAAATGACAGCCCACGGAGTCCTTGGTGTGGAGTAGGAACAGTCATCGGACACGGTTCTTCGGGGTTGAGTCGCGCAGGATTCTGGCGCAGAAGAGTGTTGCAGTCCGGATTCGAAATACCCTGAACCTCCAACCACCCACTCCAATAACCCCACTGACCAACCCAGCCTCAACCCAAACCACCCCATACCCCTCACCTCAATACCCACCACACTCCATACACCATATAGACCTATATAGGGAGACTCTATACCCATCAGTGATTATCACCCTCTATTCTTTTATTTGGTAGGTATAAGACATCACCAACCTCATCACCTCTCATATACCTATCTAATAGAGGCTAAAGATTATGAGGCTCAGCATTATACCATGTTGATGGTGGACGTCCCTGTACGAGACGTCCAGAGGGATGTAACAAGCCATCACCCGTGACTCATCACATCCCTCCACACATAATCCAGAACCCGATGTCGAATATCGAACACCGTTCAAGGAATCTATCGAGTCGACTGACTATCCTTCCGCATCATACTGTACTCCCGCCTCAACTGCTCCAACGTCCCTGTATTATATCGGATAGTCTCAATCAACCTTTGCACATCTTCATACCGTTCATCAGCCAACGCCTCACGACGAGCCGTTTCGAGCACTCCAAGATACGAGCACAGCACAGGTATCTCAGCCTCTAATATCTTCTGATACAATATGGATTGATTTCCGTACACGTAATCAATCTTCCTTGACAATAACGTGTATCCCCATACCGACAGCACGATAACAGCCGTCAGCAGTACGCACAATATAATGAGAAGAACTATCATAGCACTATCCAATCTTTTGCGAACATATCATTCCAGTCCGGAACGTAATTTGTAGCCACAGTCGATGACGGGTACTGCTTCACTATCAGACACTGGTTGCGATAATGAATATCCCCGTTGGCTGTCTTTCCAATGAACTGTTTAGCACTGTCCGGAAGCGACTGCATCTTAGGAACAACCTCAGCCGGAATGTCACTGTCGATTTGTTTCACTACAAACTTATCCCCAACCCAACTTTCTCTTCTGACACACTTACCAGCCTCGAGAGCCTGTAATGCTTCACCGAAGGACAGGTTCTGATACGGGTGCTTATAGGCAACCACGTCATCATGAGTTATCCCTAACAGTTTCATTCGATGTTTCAGCGAATGACGGTACTCCTTCATCGCTTCCTTCTGAGCCAACATCGATGTTTGAATCTCTGTTTCGAGGCTTTCGAATTTAGGATTTTTGAGGATGAACTCCTCTAACTTTTCTGTGCGCTCATTGAGTTCTACATACTCCTGCATGAGCCTTGTTTTAAATGCTTCCATAATCCTTCTTTTATTCTTGATTGTTATCTAACCATTGCTGAATGGTGTCCAGCAATTCCTTTGATTCTTTTCCATTGAGCCATACCCGTGTGACCATAATGTTATGCTCATAGATGTTATACGACAGCCGTATAGAACCGTTCTCAATTGAATGTCCGTTCACATTGAAGCGGATATCAACCTCGCTCAATTCTTCAAGACAGTCATGAAAGTCAATAGCCTGTGACGGTGTGAGTTCAGTAACCTCATCAGGCTCGTACACACTCCAGCCCACAACCAATGAACACTCTACATTCTTGTCCTCAAGTTCCTTCTTGAGTTGAGCAGGGTTCAGTCTTCCCTCGAACCCCAACAGGGTTTTTGTCAGCACTATGCCTCTGAAATTCTTGTACATTACATGGATATTCCTTCTCATATTTCCTTTCCGAATTGTTTAAGTTCTTCAATTATTCTATCCCGATGTTCCTGTTTGATATCACGGGTTCTTCCTATCCGTTCCGATTTCAGTATTTCAAGCCTACCATCCTCGTGAACCTTTGCTGTGGTCTTCACTGCGATATCGTTACCGTAACCAAAGTCCACACCAATGATGATGTCATTGTTCTGAGCGAAGTGTATCATGGTATTATCCCCAAGTTAGGTTCATTCTCGTGTTCCTTGATATACGCTTGACATTCCTCGAGCGTTCCGTAGAAGCGATAATATTCGTCAGGCGAACAGCCTATCGAAGTATCTATTACTGCATGAGTCTTTTCCTTTTCCATGACCTTTACTTTGTTTGGGTTGAACCACTTATCCACCAGTCGGGGATATATTCATAACTATTCATAATCTTCTTTCGTTTTTAATTTAGGGAATGAGACGTCTAACAGTCGTTCTAAGAAACTTTCCTATTCGGTGCTGACATCTCATTCGGTTTACTAATTACTTTCGCTTACAGGAAGCAAGAACACCTTATCAAAGTTCTTGATGACTGACATTGACGTGACGTCGCTGTCCACCATAACTTTACCGTTCTTGATTTCCTTTACTGTATAGAGAGTCCCGTACACGTTC
>ERZ791667.913-NODE-913-length-12450-cov-2.14151_pt1 | contig 12450 bp, 10 predicted proteins | sample MGYA00509959_ERZ791667 | MGnify/ENA primary metagenome ERZ791667 (study PRJEB30046, sample SAMN00715196) | human gut metagenome | study: EMG produced TPA metagenomics assembly of the A metagenome-wide association study of gut microbiota in type 2... | reverse complement strand
CCTGACTGACGATGTGCAGGCCCGCCATCGCTCCGGAAGCAATAAAAGCGGGAATACCGGCAATCTGTTCAACGGGGATGTCGTCTTGTTGCAGCTTGTCGTAGATGTAGTGGATGGAAGAGTAAAGACCCGCATCTCCTTCGGCCACAATTACGACGTTTTGTCCCTCTGCACGGAGTATTTTGCTGCTTTCATATACAGCTTCATAAGATCTTAATGCCAGTGTCCTGTCTTTGTCCATAGGAAGCCGGAAACACTGTACGGTGTCCGAGAATCCGAGAGTGTTCAGGATGGAGAGTGCCCGTGAAGAGGACTTGCCGTCTTGAGTCATGGTGGCCGGACAGAAGATGCAGTCGGCTCCTTGCAGTGTTTTGAGTCCTTTCAATGTAATCAGATCCGGTTCGCCGGGGCCTAAAGATACGAAACGTATGGGATGTGTAGTTATCATTTGTTATCGGTTTATCATCTTAATGTTCTGCAAAAGTGAGGAAAATATCTCTATGAAACAAGAATTATTAAGTATCTTTGACCGCTGTAATTTGAATTAAAAGACAAATACCGATGAAACAATTCCTGATCGGATGCGCACTGCTGGCATGTATCTCTTTAGCCGGTTGCCGTCCGAAGAACAACCAGAATGCAACGATAGTAACCGGTGAGGTGTCCGATACATCTTCTGTCCGTATCACACCAGTTTATGCCAAAGGTTTTAAAGTGACCTATACTCCTACATGCCGCTTGGTCGATATCAGCGATCCGCAGAAAGAAGGAGGTGAATCTTTTCATTACGCTCTTGTGCCCGGAGGGACGAAACCTGAAAATATTCCTGCCGGATATACAGTGATAGAGACTCCTGTGAAGAGTGTTATCTGTATGACTTCCTTGCAGTTATCCAACTTTATTAAACTGGATGCTTTAAGTCATGTAGTGGGTATCACGAGCACCCGTCATCTCTTCAACAAAGAAATGAACGAACGTTTGAAGCAGGGTAAAACGGCTAAGATAGGTATCGAGGGGAACTTTGATAATGAAGTGATCATGAGTGTGAATCCCGATGTCATCTTCATTTCTCCTTTCAAGCGCGGCGGATACGATGCCATGCGTGAAGTGGGCATTCCGCTGGTGCCGCATTTGGGATACAAAGAGATGACTCCGTTGGGACAGGCCGAATGGATTAAGTTTATCGGACTTTTCATCGGAGAGGAAGAGACTGCCAACCGGAAATTTGCAGCCATAGAAAAGCATTATAATGAATTGAAAGAAAGGGTTGCCCATGTAAAGAAGCGTCCGGTGGTGTTCAGTGGAGAGATCCGCGGGGGCAACTGGTATGCCGTGGGCGGTAAAAGTTTTCTGGCACAGCTCTTTCGTGATGCAGGTGCCGATTATTTTCTGAAAGACGATCCCCGGTCGGGAGGTGTCACACTCGACTTCGAAACAGTGTACAGCCAGGCGGAAAGTGCCGACTATTGGCGTATTGTCAATAGTTTCGACGGGACTTTCTCTTATGATGTATTGAAGAGTGAAGATCCGAGATATGCCGATTTTCGTGCTTTCCGTGAGAAAGGGGTGATATATTGCAACATGCGTGAAAAGCCGTTTTATGAAAGTATGCCTACCCAGCCGGAAGTGGTACTGGAAGATTTGATTAAGGCTTTTCATCCGGACTTGTTGCCCGATTATACGCCTGTCTATTACGAACGACTCAATTAATCTGTTCGATGAAACGACCGACAATACCTCTTATGCTGCTTATAGCCGCATCTATTTTTGTCTTTTTTCTGCTGAATCTGCTTCTGGGCTCGGTTTCCATTCCCATCGGTTCGGTATGGAACATACTTTGGGGCGGAACGGATGAATCCGTTATCTGGCAAAATATCATCTGGAAGTCACGGGTACCGCAGGCTTTGACCGCTTTGGTGGCGGGTGCCGGACTTTCTATCAGTGGCTTGCAGATGCAAACCGTATTTCGTAATCCGCTGGCAGGACCTTCTGTACTTGGTATCAGTTCCGGTGCCAGCCTGGGAGTGGCTTTCGTGGTACTGTTATCCGGAGCATGTGGAGGCGTGGCACTTAGCAAATTGGGATATATGGGCGAGGTGGCTCTTTCGTTGGCGGCCGTTATCGGTGCCCTGTCGGTGATGGCGCTTATTGTGTATGTATCCCAAAAAGTGAAAGGAAATGTAACTTTGTTGATTATCGGTGTGATGATTGGCTATGTGGCGAGTGCCGTTATCGGTGTACTCAAATATTTTAGTGTGGAAGAAGACATCCGCGCCTACGTCATTTGGGGGTTGGGTAGCTTTGCCCGCGTCTCCGGTGATCAGATGACCTTGTTCGTCTGTATCATGGTTGTGCTGATTCCGCTCTCTTTCCTGTTGATTAAAACCATGAATCTGATGCTGCTTGGCGATGGGTATGCACGTAACTTGGGATTGAACATCAAGCGTGCCCGCCTGTTGGTCATTTCATGTTCGGGAGTGCTTGTAGCCATCGTAACCGCTTATTGCGGACCGATTATGTTCATTGGTTTGGCGGTTCCTCATCTTTGCCGTGCCATCTTTCATACCTCGGATCACCGCATCCTGATGCCGGCCACTTTGCTGGCAGGTGCTTCGTTGGCTTTGGTATGCAATCTGGTTGCCCGCATGCCGGGCTTTGAGGGAGCTCTTCCGGTCAACTCCGTGACTGCGCTGGTAGGCGCGCCGGTCGTGGCATCAGTGTTGTTCCGTAAGCGTAAAAGTGAATTAAGTGAATAAAGAATCATGAAGCAAAAAACCATTCATATAGAGAATCTTTCGATAGGCTACCTGGGTAAGACCGATGTTAAAGTTGTGGCCGATCGTATCAATGCCGGCATTAACTGTGGCGAACTGACTTGCCTGTTGGGAGCTAATGGAGTGGGGAAGTCCACCCTGTTGCGTACACTTTCGGCATTTCAACCTAAATTGGGGGGTAAGATAGAGATTGTGGGCAAGGAGATCGATGCATATACCGACAAGGAACTGTCAACCGTCATTAGCGTAGTGCTCACTGAGAAATGTGATATTCGCAATATGACGGTGCACGAGCTTGTAGGCTTGGGACGCAGTCCGTATACCGGTTTTTGGGGAACACTTCGCGGAGAAGATAAGGAGGTGGTCGAACGTTCCATTGCTTTGGTGAAGATTCAGAACCTGGCACACCGCATGGTGCATACCCTGAGTGATGGTGAGCGACAGAAAGTGATGATTGCCAAAGCGCTGGCACAAGAGACTCCGGTGATCTTTCTGGACGAACCGACGGCATTTCTCGATTTCCCCAGTAAAGTGGAGATGATGCAGTTGCTTCACCGGTTGAGCCGCCAGACCAATAAAACGATTTTCCTTTCCACACATGATCTGGAGCTGGCTTTACAGATTGCCGATAAAATCTGGTTGATGGACAAGATGAACGGGGTGACTATCGGTACTCCGGAAGATCTGTCACTGAGTGGCAAACTGAGTAGTTTCTTTGCCCGTAAAGGCATTGTGTTCGATTTGGAGACGGGCTTGTTCCGGGTAGACAACGAATATACATCGCAGATACGCCTGGTGGGGCATGGACAGAAATATGCCATGGTGCGTAAAGCCCTGCAACGTAACGGGATTTTGGCTAATCGTACTGTCGAGTCGGATACCTACATCGAAACCGGTGATCTGAAAGACGGTAACGGATTCATCCTACATCCGCAGGAAGGGGAAGCCGTAACGCTGAACTGCATTGAAGAACTGTTGGAGAGATTGCAGGCCGGGAGTGCCGAAAGAGCCGTTTAACCGCTGAGGGGCATCCCAAGAACCCTTATCGTTCAGAATCTGGCACAACAGCTCCGAAACGACTGCACCATGATGGCTGTTGCCTGTTCCTGATAAATGGGAAATTACTTTTCTGCTCTCCTCTGCTGTGAAGTTAGAACAAAGAAGCCTCCATACCTTCTTCCAATGTGCGCGGGGTGTACCCGATTTCGGCTTTAGCCTTTTCGATACTTAATCCGCTGAAACGCGGGCGGGGAGTAGCCTCTTTCATTTCCTCGGTAGTGACGGGTTCGATCAATGAACGATCCAGTTTCAGAAAATCAGCCACCCGGTAGGCGATTTCGGCAATTGTGAGGCATTCGCTGCCGCAAATATGATAGATGCCGTTGGCTGTATGAAACATCAGCTTTTCTACTCCTACTGAAATATCTCCAACAAAGGTCGGTGTACGCCATTGATCGGATACGACACGGATCGTTTCTCCGTTTCTCAACCGGTTGGCTACTAGCTGAAGGATGTTGCCATGCTGTCCCGGAAGGGCTTTTCCATAAACGACGACTACACGTACTATGGCATAATTACTACAAATGCTGGCTATAATCTTTTCGGCTTTCAGTTTCGTAACACCGTAATAATTCACCGGAATCGCTTCATCTTCTTCCTTGTAGAGCCGGGTGCTTTTACCGTCAAATACAAAGTCCGTGGAAAGATGGATGAAACGGCTGCCATACTGTTCGCAAACATGTGCTATCGTTTCGACTGCTGTAACATTTGTAGCTTCAGCTTCTGCATGATGGGTTTCGCAATAGTCCGGTACCGAAAGGGCAGAGGTGTTGATTACGATGTCCGGCCGGCATTCTTTAAATAATTTCCGTACTTCATTTTCGTCCCGGATATCGGTACGTACGAAGCGATAATCTTTGCCGGGACAAATGTCATCTCTCAGCGAGCATCCTGTGACGTGGTATATAGGATTAACCGATAAGTCATTCAGTATCCGGCGCCCCGTAAATCCATTGGCACCGATAATCAATATGTTTTTCATTTCTTTCTTTTTTTAATATGGATAGTTGCGCCCCTGCTGGACTTCAATGCGGATACCGAAATTCCCATCGGAAGATTTCATCTCGAAAGCCCCTTTGAAGTTGTTCTTTTCCCATGGCATGGCGGCAGGGTTAGGGACTTTTTTGCCATCGGCATTATATTCCCCATAGGTGTTCAGACGCATGCCGTTTTTCAGTTTAAACGATCCCATCTGGAGCTGTTGCGGAGACGAGAAGAAATCGTGTCCGCCCCAACCGAATCCGTATGAAAGGGAGGGAGTGAACACATTGGATAGTCCTTGTGTCATTATGACGTCCGGATTCAAACTGAAGATCCGGTTATAGTCTTTGCTTGCATCGGGTAATTCGAATTTATATTTCGGCAGTTTGGGAGGAGCTGTTATAAACAATCCCATATCGATCAGGAAATCTCCGTATTGCTTGACGGTAGAAGGCAAATGCCGGATGCTGTCGGAAGGTTGTTCCGACTGGGCAGAAAGTGAGGCCGTACTCAGTAACAGCAGCAAAAAGAATATCAGCTTCTTCATATCCGTTCTATGTTATCTTTCAAAACGCAAAGATATGAAAATAATCTGCTTGCCGTGAATCCTTTATTTCTTTTTTAGATGAATTACAGGACCGAAAACAGGGTTCGTTTCCCAACGTCCTTTTACGGGATTGAATTCGTGGATGGCTCCACCGGTAATGCCGAATTTACCATTGAACATGTAGTCGACTGTTCCTCCGAAATGATTCTGCATATATAAGTCGGGGACCATATAGCCCTTCTTAGAGTTTCGTTGCCCGTTAAGCGAATATTGGCCGAACACGTTCAGGTATAAATGGTCTGTAAGCCTGTAGGTAATTTTTCCGTGGATACCGGCATCAAAGCGCGAACCGGCCATCGGAGCCGTGGGGATGCGAAGGCTTGGCAATGTATATTTAGCAACAAACACTCCTCCCGAAAAGATCCAGTGATCATTGGGAGAGAACGAGTAGGCAGCACCCGCCTTTACGATGGTGCCTATGCTGAGATAGGTGTTATAATTGCTGAAAGTAGTGAGATTACTGTTGGGAGAAAGGTTGAAATTGTAATAACGGTCGTAATCCCAAATGAAGGGGTTGGAATAGGTCCCTAATTGAGGGACGATCCAACCGGACGGAATACTTTCCGGGTACGGTATACGGAAAGTCATACTGTCACCGGCTGCAGCTTGTCGGGTGTTGTCCGGAAGAGTACCGTCTGTTTGTATGTTTCTATCGTTGATATGCAGTCCCTGACGAATTTCAGGTACAGTTTCGCGATGCCTTTTGATACTGTCTTTCGGTTGTTCTGTTTGTGCACATACCATCACTGCAATGATTGCCAGTATAAATGTGCAGTATATTCTATTCTTCATCATTCTGTGTATTTAATTTAAGATCAGTTTATATCCTATCCCTCTGACATTGACAATGCGAATTCGCTCGTCGGCTGACAGTTTATGGCGGAGCTTTGTGATGAAAACGTGTAAACTTCTTGAGTTAAAAAAGTTATCATCTCCCCATAGGTCGAGTAATACATTCTGTGTGTTGACCACTTGATTCTGATTTTCGCAAAGTCGCTTCAGAATTTCCGATTCCCGATGAGAAAGCTCCTGCTTCAATCCGGCATGTGTCAGTGTTTGTGCAAGAGAGTCGAACAAATAGTTGCCTATCTCAAACCGGGTGGTTGTTTTCTTTTCTTCATTGAAACTAAATGCTTTGCCAACCAATGCTTTGATGCGTATGATCAGCTCCTGCATGCCGAATGGCTTCTTCAGGTAGTCGTTGGCGCCTAGTTCGAAGCCTTCTACCACATCGTTAATAGCCGAACGTGCTGTCAGGAAAAGTACCGGTGTTTGTTTATCGGTCTGGCGGATACGTCTTACCATTTCAAAGCCATCCATGCGGGGCATCATTACATCGGCCACCAGCACGTCCGGACGAATATCGAAAAACATGCGTAATCCTTCTTCACCGTTGGCTGCAATAGTGAGAATGAAGTCGTCCTCTTCGAGTGTGTCTTTGATAATCATGGCGAGGGTCAGTTCGTCCTCTGCCAACAATACTTTGATTTTCTCTTTCATAACGTGATGGTGAATGTGCTACCGTGTCCGGGTTCGCTTTTTACACAAACTGTTCCGCCATGTTTTTCTATCATTGTTTTTACATAATAGAGCCCCAGTCCGTATCCCTTTACGTTGTGCAGGTTACCGGTCGGTACGCGATAGAATTTATCGAATATATGTTTTTGTTTCTCTTGTGCGATGCCTGTTCCTTCATCGCTGACGGAAATTTCCACTTTTCCGTTATCTGCTGTTTCGCGGCAATGAATGCGGATGACGGCCTTTCCCGGTGAATATTTCACTGCATTGTCTATCAGGTTGCTCAATATATTGCTGAAGTGGGTCCGGTCGGCAAATACTGTAAGGTTTGCCGGTTCTACTCTATAGTCGATGTCAATCGGATTTTGTGCTTTGAGTTTATGCTGTTCTGTCAATGATTCAAGCAAAGTAGCAAGAGTTATTTCTTCCGGACGGAGTCGGAAGGTTTTGCGTTGTTCCATACTCATCGTCAGTATCTGTTCAACCAGTCCGCTAAGCCTTTGCAGTTGTTCCTGGCTGATACTTAAATATTTGTCCCGTTTGGCTTTTTCGTCAGCTTGTCCGAAGTTGAGTAAAGCATCGTTGGCTGCATATGCCACGGCAATGGGAGTCTTTAGTTCATGGGTGATATTGTTGGTGAAGTCACTTTTCATCTCTTCCAGTGTTTTTTGTTTCAGCAATGTGCGGATCAGGAACCAGAAAGAGAATCCCAAAATCAACAGAATGACGAATGAAGTAATAAGTATTCCTGCCATCTGATGGACGATCACTCCTGCAACTGAATCCATCCGAAGGCGGTAGAGAGAATGGGAATGGATGTCGAAAGTGTAGTCGTACGTATGGGCATCCGGTCCGGGGATGTAGTTCACCGTACCGCCCATTCCTAATGTATCGGTGAAAAGTAAACTGGAGTCAGGCGTATTGCCGAAATGCAGATATTCTATCCGATACGGCAGTGAGATTCCTCTTTCCTGTAAACTGAGTGTCAGCAGGCTATCGTATGATTGAAAATCAGGATCCATGATAACGTCAAGGCCGGAGTGCAATCCTCTTTGAAAGTAAGTGGCCAGTTCGAGCATGGTATTCTGATCTTTCAGTAGTATGTCCAGCCCGCCTTTTGTTTGCAGCATGGCAGCTTTTACCTCCTGCGAAGTGGAATCTTGCGGAACTACTTTTATTTCTTTCTGATCATTACGAACGACGATCAGGGTGTCCAGTTTCCGTTCGGTTTTGAGAATGGAATCTTGTTGTATTCCTGTACTTCCCGGAATCTTTTCTTTATGGACCATAGTGCTGCTGCGAACCAGTGTTCCACCTTCATCATTGTATCCGGCGGAAACAGAGATTTCACCATGATCTTGGTCATCCCGACGCATGCGTTCTATGCGTAACATCATCTCATTGTAATCACTTGTGCGCATAGCCTCGATAATCGAATGTTCCATATCACTTTTCATGGTATGGTACATACTAACCAACCAGTATGCCTGGTAGGCAAAGATGGCCATCAGAGAAGCAATTACAAGTATAGCGATATGTTTGATTGGGAGTTTCATGCAGGCAAAGATAATGGTTAACCTTTGTTGTTGTTACATCTGATAAGACTAAATAACACTACCGATAACAGTAGATAACACTACATAAGTCGATGATAACGTATTGTCTTGCCTTTTCTGCCGTACTTTGCAACTGTAACCCAAACAAGGAATAAAAAATGAAACGAATTTACTTGACTTTTGTGTTTGCAGGTGCTGTCTGCTTTCAGGTAGCGGCACAGAATGTGGATGAAGATCGGATACTTTCTGCGGATAGTCTGATTACGATGGATGGACGTTTAGACAGTTTGTACAGATCCTTGCCCGAAGTGATGGTGGTAGGTGAACGTCCGGTGGTGAAAGCAATGCAGGGAAAACTTGTATATGATTTGCCTCGACTTATTCAGAATTTTGCGGTAGACAATGCATATGACGCGATAAAGGAACTCCCCGGAGTGAGCGAAATGAATGATAATCTGACTTTAGGAGGAAAAAGTGTTACGGTTGTATTGGATGGCAAAGTAACCACAATGACTCAGGAACAACTGAACACTCTTTTAAAAAGCATTCCTGCCGGGCCGAAGTGATGTATTCGGCTCCTGCACGTTATCAGGTGCGGGGGGCTATGATAAATATCTGCCTGAAACAGGGAGACTCCGGGAAATCCACCTTGCAGGGTGAGTTTTTCAGTGATTATCGGCAAAGGCATTATGAATATTTGACTGAGCGTGCGAGCCTTCTGTATTCGGGACATAAATTCTCTGCAGACTTTCTTTACTCTTACAGTCATGGGCGAAACTATTTCCTGACGGATAAAGAGGCTTTGCACGCTTTGTCAGATGGTACGATACATCTCATAAGTACGAATGAATCTCAACGAAGCCGTTCGAATAGACACAACCTGCGTTTAGCCGGCGATTATGTATTTGCCGCAAACCATCAACTTAGTGTGACATACAATGCCCAATTTGTGAATGGTTTTAATCTGAGCACTGTAGACGGCACTCAAATTTCGAATGCCCGTACCCGTATGACCGACCAGCTCCATAATGCACGCCTCGATTATCATATGCCATTCGGATGGAAAGCCGGAGTGGAATATACTTATTATCATTCACCTTCTTCACAATTACTTCACAGTCGGATGGGGAGTGATGAACTGGATTTTCGTGTTAAAGACTCTCAGCGTATCAATCGTTGGAAACTTTTCCTCTCCGGAGAACATGATCTGGGCAATGGGTGGGGAATGAATTATGGGGCAGTCTATACGACAAGTTTGGACAACAGCCATCAATATTATCATGACCCTGAAACTGATGAAATAATATCGGGAAATAGCAATATGAAGTCTCGTCGTCGGGAACAAACACTTAATTTTTACGCCGGATTTAACAAGGCTTTTGGTGATAAATTGTCTTTAGATGCCTCATTGGCTGCCGAACAATTCCACACGACTGTATGGAATGAATGGAGCCTGTATCCGACTTTTAACATTAACTATGCTCCTGCACCGGGAAATGTATGGCAATTATCCCTCAGCAGTGATAAAAGTTATCCCGATTACTGGGCTACTCAGGATGCAGTTTCTTATATGGGTGGAGGGTATTCCGAGATTCACGGCAATCCTTACTTGAAACCTGAGATTAACTACCAGCTACAGTTGACTTATGTTTTAAACAGTAAATATATGTTTAATGCATGGTATAGTCATACTAAGGATAATGCAACACAAACCCTTTATCAATCACCGGAGCGATTGGTTGAAATTTATAAGTATTTCAATTTTGATTTTGAACAGCAAGCCGGTGTACAGGCTGTTGTCCCATTTGCGATCGGACGCTGGCTGAAATCGCGTTTCACATTGACCGGCGTTTACGATCGTCAAAAAGACAGTGACTTTTGGGATATTCCTTTTGATCGGAAAGCATATTATGCGATGTTGAGTATGAATCATACAGTGACTCTGTTCTCACATCCGGATATTAAGCTGATTGTGAGTGGAATGATACGCAGTAAGGCGATACAAGGCATCTATGATTTACCGGCATCCGGCAACTTGGACATAGCGCTCAGGTATGGTTTTGCCAATGGAAAGGCATTGCTGACTCTTCGATGTAATGACTTGCTTGAAACAGGGCAGATTTCACCGCGAATTTATTATGCTATGCAGAACGTGACCAACCATTACTCTGCTTTCCGTGAATTTGGTGTTTCGCTTACCTATAAGTTTGGAGGCTATAAAGAGAAGAAACGGGAGGGAGTGGATACCTCACGTTTCAAATAGTTCTGTGTTCGAGAATTAAGGAGGTGTCATTGAACAGGTAAAATCACTGTTATTCTAGTACCTCCTGTATATGTTGGGTCAATGCTTATCTTTCCGGACAATCTGCGGATGATCAGTTGGCACAAATAAAGTCCCAATCCGTTACCCGGAGTGAATGCATTGAGCTTGGAGAATCGTTCGAAAACCTCCTTATGTTTGTCTGCCGGTATACCACATCCGGTATCTGTCACGCTTATATGAACTTGTTGGCGTGCTTCGTCGATGTGACAATGGAGGGTGATAATGCCTTTTTCTGTGAACTTATTTGCATTGTTCAATAGATGCTCTATGACTAATGATAAATATTTCTCGTGTGTGGTCAGTATGATGGGGTGTTCCGGCAAGTCAATCCGATAGTCTATATCGGGTTTATGAGACCGATTTAATAATGTCATCTCTTGTATACAGATAGAATTAAGATTCGCTTCTTTGCAAGGTAACTTCTCTTGTGATACATCCAGACTGGATATTTCAAGCATATTATCGATTAATGAAGTAAGTAGAATTGTACTTTTCTGAATCTCTTGTGAAAAACCTTCACGGGTTTCTTTATCTATCTCATCATTGAATATCAAGTCGGAGAAACCTACAATCGAATTGAGTGGCGTACGTATCTCGTGGCAAATAGAGTTTATGAAAGCTGTCTTCATCTTTTCACTTTCTTCGGCTTTTTGCTTGAGGTTCCGGAGATGAAACTTCATCTTTTTCTCTTTTTTCAGGTCGTGATATAAATACAGACAGACAAAGATTACAATGATCAGAATGATAGACAGGCATATCACCAGAATACGTTTGTTTTTAATTTCAAGTTGTGACTTTTCATTGTTCAACTTATTCACTTCATATTTTATCTGGAGTTCACCCAATTGCTTTTGCATATTTTCAGTAGTCAGCGAATCTTTATATTGAGTCGCTATTCTGAGGTATGCCATGGCTTCGTAGGTTTGTGATTGAATGTCGTATAATCCCGGTAGATTGTTTGGGATTATTTCTTGTGCAATTTGTATCAGACTATCATTAGCCATCAATGCTTTTTCATAATGGGGTTGGGGCTTTTGATTCAGATAATAATTATCCATCGATAGAAAATAGTTATATCGATCGTACGGATTGGTTAGCTTTTCGTTCAATTTAACTATTTGTTGCCAGTAATAATCCATTTTTTCGGGAGCTTCCGAAATGGCATTAGTCAATAGAGATGTATAAAAGCGTAATTCGTGTATCGCCATATTATAAAAAGGACGTTTTGTTTGATAGTGATCTTTGTAATATTGTTGTTGGGTTTGCAGATTCTCATCTAAAATCCGGATGGCTGAATCACATTTATTCAGCATACTGTATGTATTGGATAATTTCCAAACAATGATCGATGCAAATAAGATTTGCTTTTCCAGAGGCAATTGCTTAGATAAGTTCATTGCTGTTTCCAGATAGGGGAGTGCCTCCTTTATCATGTCATTGTAATGAAGGCTACCACCGGTGATGTAAGCTTGGGCGATTTTGCTGTAAAGTGATGCTTCATCAGATTTCTTTTCTTCTATAAATTGCAATTCTTTTGTGATAGCTTCTTCTGTTTCATTGTGGCTGCATAGTGTATCGAAAAATCGCATTTGAAGGTAAGCCAATACAGGGGCTGGTTCTTGGGGCTCCCGG
>ERZ791667.902-NODE-902-length-12577-cov-1.59703_pt1 | contig 12577 bp, 10 predicted proteins | sample MGYA00509959_ERZ791667 | MGnify/ENA primary metagenome ERZ791667 (study PRJEB30046, sample SAMN00715196) | human gut metagenome | study: EMG produced TPA metagenomics assembly of the A metagenome-wide association study of gut microbiota in type 2... | reverse complement strand
TTTATCTTACTCAGCATACTGTTTGCCAAGTAATAATTACTACAAAAACCGGCAAAAATCTCATTTCCATTACCATGTTGTAATGTTGCAGTAGGATAATTTTGTGTTATTGCAAGCTGAGTGAGGGCGTTATCAATACTCCACTGATCGCAAAAAGTCACGACTTTCTCACACCTAAACTTCTTTATAGCATTGATAAAGAAGTTTGCTTGATTGACAGATCTAAATACAGATACAGCCATGTCCAAGCTAATCCATCTATCACGGACAATCGCATTCAGCCTGTTGGCCCAGATAAAGATAAAAGGCAATTTAATGATATTTCTAATGGATAACTTTGTGCTTTTTCGATCAATCAAAAACAGAGTAGAATTCCTTGCTTGGGTTGCAGTATTTTCAACACACTGCAAATAATCTGGCCGCATATACTGATTTCCAGTAAATATGAAAGCTATTTTTCCAGTTCCAATTACAGAACTTCGGACTTGAAAATCAAAAACAGATGCTGCCAGGCGCTTGAGAATACTTCTCTTATCTATAGAAATCCGTCTCATAGCCAAGCAAAAGATATAGTCCGTCAACAATAAATCTGACTTCATCTTGCTATGCAACTTTACCTTTTTAAAGGAATTGCACATATCTTTGAATTCTTCATAATCGAATCCATTTTGAAAAGAAAAACATTTTTTCATTTCCGCCATCTTACCTCTCCTTCAAAATCTTTTTGCCAGTACGGATTATAAATCCTTTCGACATGAACGCCATCAAAAAATTATGTATATTTATAGCATCAACATAACGAGAGCGCATATAGCTGTCATCTTTTCTCATGATGTCAAATTCGTTATTCAAACATATAGATAAAAACTCTCTACATTGTAAACGGAAACAACTATACCTAACATCTTCCTACAATAATACTAACTTTCATAAATTATCTACTCCATTCTATCTATTTGCACCAGAACGTATTTCAAAAAACCGCCACTGCAAACCTTTTCTTTCATATTCAACACATTATTACGATAGCTCTGGTACAAGTGTTCATGGCTTTTTAGTGCTTCTTCCAATTCATCTAAAGATGATATACCAAACCCAAGAGCATTTTCTTCGATGAGTGAGCATAATGCTGCTTCCTTCCAAATTACAACAGGAATTCCCGCAGCAATATAAAGTGACACTTTATGTGGGTTATTGATTCGCAAATATTTACCATAGCTGCCTGAGCATGTCTCAGTTGAACTTCCATCCCACACAAGACCATATGCACCATATAAATTAGCAATCAATTCATCCGGCTTAAAACTGCCGTGATAAGTCGCATTGTCCATTTGCATTTTATCAACAGCATAATTCGAGCCGTAGAGAGAAAGCGCAAATTTATGTTTATCCTTCTTTATCTGATATAAGTATCCGGCTTTGCTCTCCAACAGATTCCCAGCAACAATTACAGTTGATTTATCTTCAGAAATGGTGGCCGGAGTACCATCATAAAGATAGTCGAATAAATCCAGCGAAATATATTCCACTGAAAGTTTCTCCTTTTGTAACGTCCTAATCATGAACGGATTATGGCAAATCAGGTAGTCAGAACTGCCAAGCAATGACAGTTCCAGTACTTTCATACCATCTACGCCCTTATCCCCCAATGGGATGTCTCTCAAGTAATCAATGTCGTGAATCAAGGTAGCAATTCTAATCTTTGATTTGCACCGCTTCAGAATGCGGAATATGTTTTTCATCAAAAGCCGGTTGAGCGGATATTGCATTAAGACAATGTCTCCATCCACCAGCTTATTCCGAAGGCTATATGTTGCAATAACACCGGAAATGATATCCTGTACTCTTGTTCTTACTTGATTGCTTTCATAAAGAGGGATTAGTTTATAACCACACTCCTGAGAAACACGAAGAACGTCATTCCCTGCCTTTGATCCTGCATTATTTTGACCGTTTGCACCCACTACTGATAGTATATATTTTCCCATGTCTCAAGCCTCGATTCCTTCTCTGTTGTTAGCCAGCATCGGCAAAAACATCAGCATATAAATAGCAAAGATTCTCAAATTAAAGTAGGTTCCGGCGGTCAGACCAAACACAATCATAATAACAACCAACATCCTCGGCAGCCTATGATCAGTTGTTCCATCCATAAACTCATAATGGAGGAGAGAGCGTAACATCGCCACATAAAGACCAATTCCAATCAGTCCATAGTAAACAATGAAATAACCCAAGTCAAAATCCACAAGAAAGCTGGAAGACAAAGAGTAATCAAACGGACCATAGCCAATCAGATAATTCCACGGCTGCATTTGTTTTATCAAATTGGTAAATATACTGATCTTGCCGCCAAAGGAATTACTCATGCCCTCATTTACTTTAAACAGTCTCAGATCATCCAAAATACCAGAACCTATATTTCCAGTTAGATTCATGAATAAGACGAAGATCAGAAAGAAGAACAGCATTGTTCCCAGAAAACGCATTGCATATCCTTGATTTGCTCTTCCTTCTGTAAACAAATGATAAATAAGAATCACCACACCTAAAACAAAACCTGTGCGTGATCCTGCCAACACGAACCCAATAATGCAAAGTAGATAAACTACAATATTTCTCATAAAGCCACAGCCATATTTTCGGGATACAACCAAGTGACTGCCCAGACACGCAACAAGGAAACACGCAAATACATTTGGATTCACAAAAATTGAACCACAACGAAAACTGGATAATACAGTAAATTGTGTGTTGTAAAATTGAATACTATCGCCATAGAAGTTCTTCAGTATTGTATTCATATCAATAACTTTGGTAAACTGCAGTATGGCAACAACTACAGACAATGTTAAGAGCATATTCCAGATAGATATATATTTTCTAATATCTACCTTGGAACGCATTATTATCTGAGCAATCAAAATATATATAATGCCTCTCTCAATCTCTTTTACTGCATAACGACTGCTCCCCAATGCAGAGAATCCGCCAAATATGGAAAGTACCATGTATACAATACCCATTCCAGCAATTACAACGAACAACTTTGTAATTTGATTCATGTATAGGGCTACTTTTCCCTCATGTGCCATCATGTACAGCAGAACAATTGCAAGCACCATAGTAATGGGCATGAGAAATCTGTTAACCAGGAAAAGCACCACAACAATTGATAGAAATGTATATATAAAATTATTATTGTTTCTTACCATTATCGTGCCCCTCCATTATCCTGTCTCTTCACTATACATACTTCCATCAACTGCGCCAGTGCCGCAGCATTGTCCTTAACAAAATATCTTGCATTTGCATATTCCTTTGCCACATCCCTTGCATACAAGCAATCAGACAATAATACCGGTGCACCGACTGACATAGCTTCACATATCGGCAAACCAACCGTTTCAAGGTAAGACGGGAATAGCAATATCGACTGTGCAAACCAGTCGCTCATCTGCTCCCGATTTTGCTGTCCTACCCACAAGAAATCCATACCACAATCCACTGCTTCTTCCTGTATCCTGCTGATTCTGGAATTTTCGTTTCCTTTTAGCGTAAACACACATCGAAATTGTGTGATACCTTTTTGATATAGCAGCTTTGAAGCCTCCAATATCACATCATGATTCTTAAACCTTGCATCACTTGCAGGATAAAAGAACGTACATTTATCCGCCGGTAACCAAATTACATCCTCAAATAAATTTATCTCCGGAAATACGACCTGAACCTTTGTTTCAGATATTCCTGTCTGACGAACAACTTCATTTTTCATCCAGTTAGTCTGAACAATCACAATATTTGCTCTCTTGATAGATTGTTTGATCATCGATCCAATCAGATTTTGATAAATCCACAGTTTTTTATCCTCATCAATGCTAAATCTATGTTCAGAAAACGGCAAAGCGTTATGGATATAAACAGTCTGTGGCAATTTACAAAATGGAATATCCGTATTCTGTAAGGATAGAATCTGCTCAATCTTATAGTCGCAAAGGTATTTTTTAACACCTATATAATCAAACCACAACCTATGCAACCATGTTTTTTTTACTTCCGGAACATTGATCACCGTAATATTATCGGTATTCTCCAGTGTATGTTTGCCTAACAGATACACATACTGGTTCTCTTTGTCCTCTTTATGAATGCCGTAAAACCAGTTCAGTACGGTCACTGCACCGCCATTTTCGGCGGCAACATCATACACTAGAATCCTCATTTATTTTCTCCAAATCATTTTATTGACAATGCCCGAATAGCTCTGAATGATCTTAATGACCTTTGTAGACACAGCTCTGTCCTGATAACACGGAACTTCCGCTGCTAGATCGCCATTGGCATACATTGCCGTTACAAGTTCAACTGCCTGCAATACCTGTTCTGTGCTAATCGAACCAATTGTAAACACGCCCTGATCCATAGCTTCCGGTCTTTCCGTAGAGGTACGCACCGATACTGCCGGGAATTTGAAATATGCACCCTCCTCCGGCACCGTTCCGCTATCTGACACAACACAAAAAGCATTTTGCTGCAGCTTGTTGTAATCAAAAAATCCGAGTGGTTGATGCTGAATGACCCTTTTATCAAAAATAAACCCACGCTGCTCAATATATTTCTTACTTCTCGGATGGCAAGAGTAAAGAATAGGCATATCGTATTTCTCTGCCATCGCATTAACTGCATTCATAAGAGAAAAAAAATTCTCTTCGATATTTATATTTTCTTCCCTATGTGCAGACAAAAGAATATATTTTTTCGCCTCTAATCCCAAGCGCTTCAGCACATCACTGCTGTCGATTTTTTCCTTATGATCTGTCAAAACTTCCGCCATAGGCGAACCAACCACAAATGTGTACTCTGGTTTTGCACCACTATCAAGTATGTACCGCCGTGCGTGTTCTGAATAACAGAGATTAATATCGCTCGTCACATCAACGATGCGACGTATAACTTCTTCCGGCAGATTCTCATCTTTACAACGGTTTCCGGCTTCCATGTGAAATACTGGTATCTTCAATCTCTTGGCAGAAATAACACAGAGGCAGGAATTGGTATCTCCCAAGACAATAATTGCATCGGGTTTTACTGCACTCATCAGCTCATAGGATTTGGAGATAACATTTCCCATTGTCTGACCAAGGTTTTCTCCTACAACACCCAGATAATGATCTGGCTCTCTCAAGCCAAGATCATCAAAGAAAATCTTATTCAGCTCGTAATCATAATTCTGACCTGTATGTACAAGAATGTGGTCAAAATACTGGTAGGCTTTTTTTATTATTGCGGACATCTTAATGACTTCCGGACGAGTGCCTACAATCGTCATCAATTTAAGTTTGCTCATATCGTTTCCTCTCTCATCATATGTCTCTCACAATTCATAGTGCGGATACATCTCTTTATGTGCTCTCATCCATAATGCCATTTCCGCAACCATCTGTTCATAATTCGGTATCTCAAAATCGTCCCCCAGCTTGGACGGAACAAGGGACTTGTCTGCAACTATGCCCTCTACCGGATTGATTGTTACAGAATTATCCCTCAAGTATTTATTGAACAGTTTCAACAATTCGTATTTACTGATAGAGTTATGAGGAACCGCATTATATAAGCCGCCCATGCGTTCTTTCGCTACATACTCCATTGTTTTTGCCAGTTGAACAGTTGTCTGTCCTGTCCACATTGCTTTTGTGAATCCATTGATGGTGCCACTTTGCTTCATAAACCAGCTCAATAATCCAATACCGCTTGCCTTAATATCCGGACCTACAATTGAATTACGAAGTGTAATATTCTTGTCATCATTCAACTCACCAAGCGCCTTTGTCCGATCATAAAAGGTTTTTCCATCTGGAAAATCAGACTCTAAATAATTTCCCTTTTCTCCAGAAAATCCACAGTCTGTACTCATATGAACTACCTGTATCGATGTTCCCTCTGTTATTCCCGCCAAATAGTGCGGCAGGTAAGAATTCAAAAATACTGCACCAGGTTTGTTATTTTCTGCGAATTGATTTAAAAGTCCGACACAGTTGATGATACTATCAAAATTTCCTGAATCTATAACTTCTTTTAACTGAACCGTATTATATGCATCACCAATGACACTATCAAAATATAAAGATTTCTCCCTTGCATATCCTAATACTTCGTGTCCAGTTTCTTTCAAATAGACAGCAATTGTATTTCCTGCCATACCATTGCTGCCAAGTATTAAAAATCTCATAAATATTTGCTCTCCCTCTGCTGCATAGTGTTTTTTTGGTCTCACTTTTCTCTATTATTTATCTTCACTCACAGTGCACTATCACTCTACAGCTCGCTACCTTTTTGCAGTTCCTCTCTGATATATGCCAACTCTAGCAGTTTTTCTTTTACCTGCTCCACAGAAAGAAGATCCGTATTATTTGAATTAAATTCCGTTAATGTATTCCGCTCTGTATCTCCGTGAATAAAATACTTATCATAGTTCAAGCCACGCTTGTCACACGGAACTCGGTAGAAATTCCCCATATCAATAGCATGTGCGCATTCCTCATTGGTCAGGAGTGTCTCATACATTTTTTCGCCATGTCGGATACCGATAATTTTAATATCTTCTTTTTTGCCGCCAAACAAATCGCACACTGCCTCTGCCTGAACCCCAATCGTACAAGCCGAAGCTTTCTGCACCAAAATATCTCCTCTTTCTCCGTGTTCAAATGCAAAAAGGACCAAAGAAACCGCATCATCCAGAGACATAATAAAACGAGTCATGCCAGGATCTGTTAATGTAATAGCGTTCCCCTTACGAATCTGCTCGATCCAAAGTGGGATGACGCTGCCACGGCTACACATAACATTTCCATATCGGGTGCAGCAGATTTTTGTTTTGCTTATCGTGCGGCTCTTCGCCACAATGACTTTTTCCATCATGGCCTTGGAAGTACCCATTGCGTTGACCGGATAAGCAGCCTTGTCCGTTGACAGGCAGATAACAGTTTCTACACCATCGTCAATTGCCGCAGTCAACACATTTTCTGTTCCAAGAACATTTGTCTTAACCGCTTCAATCGGGAAAAATTCACAGGATGGAACTTGCTTTAGTGCCGCTGCATGAAATATGTAGTCTACGCCGTGCATAGCACTTTTAATAGATTGTATATCTCGGACATCACCAATATAAAAGCTGATTTTATCTGCAACTTCCGGCATTTTTGTCTGAAACTCATGACGCATATCATCTTGTTTTTTCTCGTCACGGGAGAAAATACGAATTTCACCGATATCTGTTTTGAGAAAGCGGTTCAACACTGCGTTTCCAAAGGAACCGGTGCCACCGGTAATCATTAAGGTTTTATCTTTGAATAAGGACATATTTAGTTCCTCCTCTTATTTGTTTAAATGCTTCACAATAGCTTTATATCCTACTTTCGGCGTATAATTCTCTTCTAAATATTTAAGTCCGTTTTCTTTCATTCTTGGATCAATATCTAAGTTAGCAATATGCTCCACCAGTCGCACAAAATTTTCTATCTTGTCACTGGTGCATTGCCATCCAAAACCATTATCTTCAACGATATCTCCAACATCTGTTGCCGGATCAGTACAGGTCAGCACCGGAATCCCCGCCTGTATGTATGCTAATAATCGAGACGGTGTATTCGGAACTGTAAATCTGTAGTCCAAGAAAATAATGCCACAATCACAGCAGGCAATCATTGAATCATATTCCTGTTTTGGCAATTGCCCCATCACTCTAACATGGGAGCAGCTTTCTTTTTCGACATACTCATCGAGATAATGCTTCTCCGTACCGCTTCCTACGACTAGGAAGTAGACATTTTTCATATCCTTACACGCTTCAAGACACTTCACGATAAAAGGCACATCCTGTGGTCTTCCAAGGTTTCCGCCATAGACAAAAATTTTCTTATCTACAGGTAACCCATATTTATTGCGCACCTCTTTCTTTCCATTATCAGGCAGCGATAAATCATACCAATCAGAACAGTTGGGACAAAACTCAATGATTTTCTTTTTATCCAACTCGTTATGTTCTTTCACATATCGTATATTTGCTTCTGATGTACAGCCAATCACATCTGAGAGCTTGTAGAGTTTTTGTTCTTTCAGGCTGAAATACTTATAAATCACGCCCTTAAGTCCAGTTTTCTTTAAGATCCCCAAATCAATGGAATTCTGGGGAAAGATATCCTTGAGCATGAGATAACTCAAAGCTTTGTCCCTTTTCTTGATATACGCAACAACTCTGGCTAATGTCACTGGCGGAGTAGAATACAGGACTAAATCAAATTTTGTGTTGGAATAGTATTTTTTTATAGCATTTATGAACTGCTGCCCTAGTAAGACTGTAGCAATACCCTTTTCAATAAGGTTGGTTTGCTGAATATTTCCTGTCCTAACTTTTAGAATTTCCCAGGAATCCTCTTTTACAATATGTGTCTTCTTATTATTCTTTCGTTCAATCGGAGACACAACATAAACAATATCTCCCCTTCTGACAAACTCTCTTAGAAGGTCTGGATATATTCCACGATTTTCAAGATTCGTAAAACCCAATAATGTTAAAAATAGTATTCTTCTCATCGCAATGCTCCCAATATGAATTTCAAAATATCGTCCATCTTACAAATCACCCCAAGTCTCCACGGTGGGAATACCACGGGATTTCAGGTGCTTGTTACATCTCAAACTTATCAAAGCAGAGGTGCGCCGTCTCCTCATAAGAAACCAGCAGCTCCACGCCAATGGCCGCAAACTCCGCCCGATGCTTGGAGAGGATCTCAATTTCCGGGTCAATAAAGGTGGCAACCAACTGAATCTGCTCTTTTTGCAGATGCCCAGCAGCGTTTCGATGTACTCCGGTGCGTCAATCCGTGGCACCAGGTATGCCTTATCTGCCAAAGACGCCGCCAGTGCATAGGGCTATTGTCCGTCGAAATGATTTTCGATCCGACTTCAACGGACTGCTTGAAATCCTTGATCAACTCTCCTCGGCGACCAACACTGCACATTAAAATGTTCATGCCGCAATCCTCCTTTCAGAGAACACAGCATGGAGGCAAACGCTACTGCATTTTGCCCCCTCCCTACGCGATGATTTTTGCAGGGGTACCTACATATGTACCTTCAATAAACAAATTCTCAACTACCACTGTTCCTGCTCCTATCGTACAATTACTACAAATATCTATATTATTCTTCACCACAGCGCCAATGCCGATATGGGTATTATCGCCTACATGAACAGTGCCTCCAAGTGCAGCATTGGGAGATATATGGACGAAATCTCCCAGCACATTGTCATGCTCCACAATTGCACCAGAATTAACAATGCAATGCTCGCCAATTGTTACTTCGGCATTAACGATCGCGCCAGCCATAACGACGGTTCCTTTACTAATCTGAACTCCCAATGCAATCTGTGCCGATGGATGAATCAGCTTCACCCAATTGACATCGTGGCTCTCTGCAATTCGTCTGCGGATTGCATTGTTGCCAACAGCAATCACGAAATCGGTCTTGCCATCATTCAGTCTTTCTAAATCTTCGGATGTGCCTACAATTGGGAAACCAAGACATTTGCCTGTGGCATTATCATCCAGAAAGAGTATGTTCTCGTATTCGTTTTTCAGACCGATGTCAGCAATCACTTTCCCATGACCGCTAGCACCGAGAATTACCAATGTATTCATCCAACTGTTTCCTCTTCAGGCACTCCCATAAATTCTTCCATTGTAGCGGAAGTTTCGCTATTAATGCCCTCTCGTTTCAAGACCACCGCAACCGTTTTGAACAGAATCATCACATCAAGCCAGAGGCTCATGTGCTCCACGTAGTAGACATCTTTCTCAAACTTTTCTTCCCAAGTCAGACTGTTTCTGCCGTATGCCTGTGCATACCCGGTTAGACCTGGCTTAACCTCATGCCGTCTAAGTTGTCTTTGGTTATACCTTGGGAGATATTTCATAAGTAATGGTCTGGGTCCTACACAACTCATACAGCCATTAAGGATACAAAACAATTCTGGCAGTTCATCTAAACTTGTACTACGCAGCATCTTTCCAAAACCAGTAAGGCGTTTTTCATCCGATAGCAGGTTTCCGTTTTCATCTTTTTCATCGGTCATCGTCCGAAATTTGTACATATTAAATATCTTGCCATACAGACCCGGACGCTCCTGTTTGAATATTACCGGTGAACCCAATTTGATTTTCACCAGAATAGCAACAAGCAACAACACTGGTGACAACACAAGAATTGCACATAACGAAAGAATAAAATCTAATGGGCGTTTTATATATTTCTCATAGATTCCCATCTTGTGTATTGGTTTCACTTCGTTCTCTAGTACATTTCCCACAAATAATCCCTCACCTCATTCAATCTATTCAAAGCAAGCTCTTATAATCTCAATCACAACATCCTGCTGTTCTGGTTTCATCTTATTGTCACTCGGCAGGCATAAACCTCTATGGAAAATATCCATACCGACATCTAATGGCATTCCATCCCTGCCTATAGCATCACCAGCGATATACGAATTTGTCTTTGCCCTTCCATTACCCTCTCTTGTGACAAATCCATTCATCCGGTAAATTGGCTGCATATGCATCGGCTTCCAGATTGGACGCCCTTCTGCGTTATGTATTGCAAGTGTATCAAGGATTTCTGTCGGACAGCTCTTTCCATGTTTTGGAATATATAGAGCTTCTCCCTCTCCCCTCACCTGCTTGCACATAGCATCCGGGTCGATAATCAAGCAGGACAGCCAATAGTTCGGCTCACTGTTTTCATACTCAATGGGATTCATCTGCACCGGCAGCCCCTTAAATCCAGCTCTGTATCTTTCATAAATTGCTTTCTTTTGAGCAATATGTTCACTCAGATACGGAATCTGACCACGTACTACACCGGCAATGACATTGCTCATCCGGTAATTGTAGCCAAGCTCCTCATGCTGATACCACGGCGCGTTTTCCCTACTCTGCGTACTCCATTTTCTGACTTTCTCGGCTTCTTCCTTGCTATCTGTCAGGAGCACTCCGCCTGCTGATCCAGTAATGATTTTATTTCCGTTGAAACTGCATATTCCCACTTTTCCAAAGTTTCCTGTTTGTTTTCCTTTATAGGTCGCACCAAGAGACTCTGCTGCATCCTCAACAATGACCGCACCATGCTTATCACAAACAGCCTTTATTTCATCAATTTTCCCCGGTGTACCGTATAAATGGGCAACCACAACAATCTTTACATCCGGATATATTTCGAAAGCCTTTTCCAGTGCCACTGGGTCCATATTCCATGTATCATATTCCGTATCAATGAATATAGGAATACCGCCTTCATACACAACCGGATTGACTGTTGCATCAAAAGTCATGTCCGAACAAAAAACTTTATCTCCCTGCTTTACTCCTGCTACTTTCATCGCGAGGTGAAGTGCAGCCGTTCCGGCGGACAGTGCCACTGCATATTTGCATCCAATGATCTCAGCCATCTGCTTTTCCACTTCATTGATATTGGCACCAACTGTGGACATCCAGTTGGTTTCATATGCTTCCCTCATATATTCCAATTCTTCTCTGTGCATGGTTGGAGAACTCAAATACTGATGCTTTGAAATTGGCTTAAAAAAATTGTTTTCATTAATAAACATACTTATCTCCTTGTAAAATCAAGGCTTTCCTTGATTGACATGTTATATTTGAACATGACAAAAACCCGCACCAAAATTACTCTCTGATACGGGCTTGCCATATTCCTATAGGATTTTAGGAGATCTATTAAAATCATATCAAGATACTATTCTCTCATTAAATATGATAATCTGCCTATTGAACCCATAGGAACAGTTACAAGTTATCTTGATGAGATTAATTTCTTGACTGTTCCAGCCTATCACGTCTATTTATCATTTTCAAACTATCTAAATGACAACATGCCTATCCGAATTTTTTTCAGTGCAGGCTTAGTTAACTTCCTCTTATTTGTTTTCTCTGAATTGGTCTGGTTAACGAATAACCAAGATGACGGTTTTCCTCTGACTTAACAAGGCTGCCTTCCCAAACTTTGAGAATATCAACTACATCTTCTTGGTATTTTCAATTCACTTGACCTTCTCTGTATATAAGCCTGTGTTCACAATTTGCTAATTTCAGACGTAGGTTCAAGTCAACCCAGGTTACAGTTCTCTCAATACAAACAAGATTCCGCCCTAATACGACACCGTAGCTTCCGGCACCTCCAGCTCCGCAACCTCATCCGACCCATAAACCTTAATACTTCCGCCGGCTCCGGTCTCCCATTTCTGGCCATTGCCGTCAGTCACCTTTGTATTCTTCATCACTTTCCCGGCGGCATTTACCAGGCATTTTCCTTCCCCCGGAATGTCGAACACCTCATAGCGGGCAGCCTTATCTGCCTTTTGCAGCTTCCCCTTGTAGTATGCATAACCGTCCTTGATACCTGTAACGCCCTTGCCCTTGATATCAAAGTAATACTGTGAACGGGAGGCGCTGACGCCGTCATCCACCATGGCTTTACCCACCGCGCATTTCCTGTCCCC
>ERZ791667.877-NODE-877-length-12968-cov-2.4638_pt1 | contig 12968 bp, 8 predicted proteins | sample MGYA00509959_ERZ791667 | MGnify/ENA primary metagenome ERZ791667 (study PRJEB30046, sample SAMN00715196) | human gut metagenome | study: EMG produced TPA metagenomics assembly of the A metagenome-wide association study of gut microbiota in type 2... | reverse complement strand
CACTGCTGCCATGATGCTTACATTCCTGACTCCGGTTTTGAAGTCTCTGCCGGCAGACGGAAAAGGGAAAATCGGTTTGGCCATGGCAATTCCCGTAGCTGCCAATATCGGTGGTATGGGAACTCCTATCGGAACTCCTCCTAACGCTATAGCCTTGAAATACCTGAATGACCCTGAAGGATTGCACTTGAACATCGGTTTTGGTGAATGGATGGGATTTATGATGCCTTATACTGTCGTTGTATTGTTCATATCTTGGCTTATCCTGTTACGTCTGTTTCCTTTCAAACAGAAGACAATTGAATTGCAAATAAGCGGAGAGGCAAAAAAAGACTGGCGTTCTATTTTGGTATATATAACTTTTGCTGTTACAGTGTTGCTGTGGATGTCCGACAAGTTCACCGGAGTAAATTCCAATGTGGTGGCCATGATTCCTGTCGCTGTCTTTTGCGTCACGGGAATTATTACCAAACGTGACCTGGAAGAAATCAGTTGGAGTGTGCTTTGGATGGTAGCCGGAGGATTTGCGCTGGGCGTTGCGCTGCAGGAGACAGGGCTTGCGCAGCACATGATTGAATCCATTCCATTCAATACCTGGCCTCCTGTACTGATGATTGTCGGTTCGGGATTAATTTGCTATGCCATGGCCAATTTCATTTCGCATACAGCTACCGCTGCTTTGCTGGTTCCTATTCTTGCCATAGCCGGTATTAGTATGCGTGAGAACCTTTCTGCTTTGGGCGGTGTGGAAACTTTGCTGATAGGAGTGGCTGTCGGTTCTTCCCTTGCTATGGTTCTTCCCATTTCTACTCCTCCGAATGCCTTGGCACATGCAACAGGCATGATTCAGCAAAAGGATATGGAGAAGGTCGGATTGATAATGGGAGCTATCGGACTGGTTTTGGGATATGCGATGTTGATAGTCCTTGGTTCTAACGGGCTTTTGTGATTCAGGTTATGAATATCGGAAAAGCGGTTGTCGTTTGAAAGGCAACCGCTTTTTATGTTTATTTAGAGTGTTCTTGATATAAGTTACTCCCTCTTCCGGACTGCATTTGATACCATTACGTCCCAGCATCAAATGACGAGATGGTATGTATTGACATGACAGGAAAATTCGAGCAGGGAAACCCCGCACTGCCGACATATCTCGGCGTAAGGGAGCCCAGTGGCAGTGTACAACTCCAGTGCCGGGCGATATTTCGCTTCCGTCTCCGGTCTGCACCCTCTTATCCGGTTACATTCCATCTCTTTCAAGGCTATTTCACATCTTCAACGCATCGGATGAAGCAGGCTGAGCTGGTTTCGCCCTCCAATGGCTCATTCCCACTTAAACTAAAATCAAAGGTGAAATAATTAATATCAAGATGGGCATGGGAACTCTTTTTCGTCTCTCCGTTCAACTGAAAGTTCATAAACCTCTCACACCAGTAAACCGCACCGGGCCTCATATACACGTCCTCAAACAATGGCCTGTACTTAAGTTGTTCCCACCCGTTTTTGTCATAGTTTTCTGTATACATTGAATATCTTTTGCTGCGCCACGCATATTGTAGTGCACCCGGGAGGTAAATTCCTGATTTATACCAAGACTTTTCTGTTCTACGCTTGCCGTAGCCCGAGGCACCTATTGGGAAGAACAGGTTGTTACCGTTTATTTTGTTATACACGAAACATCCGCGCATACCGTAGCTCTTGTCTCCATCTCTATAATAACCGTACACTTCATCAATTTTTTCCAATGTTTCAGTCGCTCCGTCGCCATAAAGCACTCCGTAGCCAAATTCACGGTTTTCTCCATTGCGCAGATTGTCATAATCCCCGACTGTTGCTACACGGACTTTTACTTTCGTTCCATTCGGGTTGGACACTTGTATGTTCTTATCGGAAAATCCGGCAGAAGTATCTACCTCTTTTGTACCTATAACTTGTATGTCGCTCCATTTTTTTGACTTATTGTCTGCCAATTTAAGTGGATTATCGCCTACCTTCTGTTGAAAGCCATACATCTTATTGTTTTCGGCAAGAATGGCATCATCCAAGTTCCCATATTTGAAAAGCGACCCTTCTTCCAACGGTGACTGGGTTTCTTCATTCTTACTGTACAAATTGAACGAATGCCATTTTATATTTTTATCATTCAGTGTCAATGGCGCATAACCCTGACGGACGAATATGCGGTGATTGCAGGTGTAATTGTTATACTCAACCAATACAATCGCCGAACGTACGGTATTTGCATCATTGCATATTCCGTTAAAGTCAATCCAGAAATCCATCGGTGAGTCGATTGTTCCATGTACATACCCGTCAGGATCGGCATCCTTCAGTTTAATCATATTGTTCTGATCAATTTCTACTTTGGCTCGCCAAGGACCTTTGGAGTTGTATGTCTCGAACTTGTTCGCACTTTCGTTGGGCAAAATTTTCATTACGACATGGAAACTTTCTTTTTTATCCCAACTTCGCCACACGCCTTTGGGGTTGACACACCGGCGTACTTGGATAATTGAAACTGTATCTATCAGATTCTTTCCATGGGTATCTTTAAGCACTTCATTCGTTAACTTGTTCCGCAACTTCAACTCGATCTTTGCTTCGCGGGGATATGCAACATAGGGGTTGTTTCCCGTATAGCCACTGAGTGGAATCATTTGCTTTGGACGGGTATAGAACGGCATCCTAAGGTTTAAGCCACCGCCATGGGCCACCTCTACGGAATAGCCGCTATGTTCGCCAACCGTGAGGTCATCAAATGTCCGGCTCCCGTTTGCAGGAATATTATCCCATTCTTTTTTATTCCAATCCTTGTCTGTTTCGTAATGCTTGCCATCTCCTATAATCTTTCTACTATCATATGCAAGCGACAGGAAGCCGTGCCACACGGCTTCAGATTGCTTACCTTCCGGATAGACTTTTGACAAGTCGGCAAACGTGAAGTCATCGCCTTCTTCCACTGTGGGCCACCAGTGGTTCTCGATGATTCTTACTTCCAACTTGACATTATCCAAGTTGCTTCCCTTTATTTTGATAGGAATGGAAGCTGCTTGGTTGTAGAGGTAGGAAATATAGTAAGGGCTGGGCACAATCAATTCCTTGTCCTCCCTATATTCGATATGCCAATCGACATCATTGGCATAGCCATTGAACTTCAGTGTCAGCTTATAGTGGCAGTTACGTTTGGCATTGTAGTCTTTTTCTACGTCTTGTCCGAGCATGAAGCGGTAGATAATCTTGCCTTCACCGGGACGGTCGCTCAGGCGTGCATCGTAGTAACCTTCCACCTCTATATAGGTGCCGAACTCGACATTGTCTTTCAGCTTGTAGTACGGATATTTATTGGGGTCACCGGGCAAACCGGGAGCATCGAGATTCCCGTCCGGTTCTCCTGTCCCATCAGGGCCAGTGGCATCCTGCCGTTTGTCCTTCACATCAGGTCTTGACTGTTCGTTGCCTTGCAGGTTCTCATAGAAATAGAGGGCAGGAGTCTTTTCTGTATGATAGACGTTTATGTTTATAGGCGATTCGGGAGCTGGCGTATCTGATGGCAGAAGTCCGTAATAGTGCTTGCCGCGCGAAACGAACGGCCATGATGCAAAATTCTCGTCAGGGTCATCGGGTTTGCCGTTATAGTAATAAACTTCTCCGTTTTCGTGAAGTTCATCATCGATGGTCTTTTGGTTCTTGTTATTTTCAACAAAATTGTCTGCCGATTTGTAGCCGGGTGCATTATCGTGACCCAAGTAGCAGGTTTTGGGGATATGCTTGATTTTGATGGATTTGAAGTGTATTCGGATGCCGTCATTTAGTTTGGAGGCATCGAAAGCTACCGTGATTTTCGATGCCGCACGGCGTAGCCACGCGCGCAACTTCACGCTTTTTTCCTTCACTTCCAGTAATTCGGTGTCGCTGGAGCTGCTGGAAGCATTTGTGAAGTACCCCATCATTTGGCCGTTGGCGGTGATGTTATCAGAATTCCATGTAAGCTGGATGCTTTTGAGTCCCTCCACGGTCTTTATGGCTTCTGCATTATCTCTCAGCAGGTCGGGGATATTCGCCACGGCATACATGTAATACCGACCGTAGCCGATTTCTTTCGGCAATTTGAAAGTGGCGTGTTTGGTTTGTTCTTCCGCTTTGTCCCCGTTTTCGGCATCTGTATCATTACGGCTCTCATCGGATTCGACATAATCTTTTAAATCTGTTCGCGTCCATTGCTCTATAAGCTTCTTTTCTTCATCATACAACAATACATACAAACTATTGATTTCCTTCAGTGCATCTCCCGCAGCTCGTGTTTGGGCCAGTGCCGACGACATGGGTTTGAAGTCCAGCGTGGCGGATACGTTTGCCTTGCCTTCGCCTATGGTTTCTTGCGTCAAAAAGTCATCTTGGCAACCTGCAACGGTTACAATCATCAGGAAGAGAATGGTATGTAGTACAAAATGCTTCATAATGCTTCTGTTTATGGTTTTACAATCCGAATACTGGGTCAAGTTTTACTTCGCTATATGGAATCACATCCACCACGATTTCCATGGTGTTAAGTAATGTGATGTTCACTATTACATGGGTGTTGCGGAACAGGGCTTTCAGGTTGGGCAACGTTTCGACGAAAGGTTCATTCCTTCCCTCCATCTTGACGGTCAGCGTATATTCCTGCTCGCCTTTCGTTGCATCCGCTTTGGGGGTCTTGCTTTCGGGTAGGTAGAAGATGGGGGCACTCTCTGCGACACCCGGTTTGTTGTTGTCCGGATAATCTATATCAACTGTAGGTTCCCCTACGATAACTTTCTCGGGGTGGGTATAAGTCTTTGTCTTATCCGCCTGCGTCGGCAGATCGTAGTCCTTCAGCCAGCCTGTGGTGTCCGTTTTCCCATAATCGTCATCCTCGGACGAGGCATCGGAAACCTCCTTCAACCATTCTATCCAGCTTTTCCCATTGAAAAGTGCCCTGTTTTGCTCGCTGTCTTCGACATGCGCCATCAGGAAGTTCTTGTCGGCATGGCTTGCCAGGGTGAAATACTCCACCGTCACTTTCTCGCCACGCCAGTTCTTGAAGTTCACCGTGAACTTCGTGGCAACACGCACCACGTAGAACGTCTTCTCGACCTTTCCTTCGGTAAAGTCTATTTCGTACATGGAGGACATCGGGATGTGTTTATTGTCCGAGTAATCCGGGGTGAAATAGAGGTCGTTTACCGCCCTGGCAAAGTTGGTTGCGTTCTCTGTATAGCTGTTGAAGAAGTCGGTTAGCGTTTGGTTTCTTCCTGTCACGCCTTCCACAACGGGTACGCTCTCTTCATTGGCGAAGAGGAAAATCTTTTTCTTCTCCTTGGGTTTTACCTTGAGGATGATGTATTTCTGTGCTTGCGCACCCTCCAACGAATAGTGCTGGTTATGTTCCACCGTGCCATTCTCATGCAGGACGACAACGCGTACGCTGTGCATCTTCTCGTTGTCAGGCAGTTTTGTCACTTCTCCCGACCGTGCCTGTTCCAGTGTGGCGATGTTCAGGAACAAGGCAGCTTCCGTATCGTTGGTCGGTAAGGATTCTTCCTGACTGCTGCACGCCACCATAAAAGGCAGTGTGAATGCCGCCAGGCAGACCACAATGCTATGTATAATGCTCGGTTTCATCAGTTCAATCCTTCTCTCTAATTATTCCACTTCAACATTACTCAGCACCACACGCCATGACAGAATCTGAATGACGCTGCTTACCCATGTGTGATTCTCGTCGAGGAAAAGAGTCATCACGCACTCATCCAGACGGTCGAGGAACTCCCGCTTATCCATCGGATAATTATATTCCTTTTCGTAGTACTCTTTTCCCATCAAAGCGTAGTCTATCACTGGAATGCGAGCCACGGTCTTGCCTTCCCTGGTGGTGATGGTGAGTATCATATTCTCGTGATGTGTCTCAATCAGACGACCTACGGTGAAGTCGGCAACGAGTCCTTTCACATTGCTGATAATACCAGTATCGTCTTTGCCAATACCTGCCTCGACACTCTGTATATCCCAGGGACGGTAGTTGATATTCTCGTCGGCCATCAGCTCGTTGTCGTGTGCCATAAGACCGTTTTCATCATCAATACGGAAGATAAAGTCAGCCTCGTTCACATCCTCTCCCGACAAGTGCTGTAGGATGACACGGATGTGGTTGGTGTTCTTGGTCAGGAGCATGGTGTATTCGTAACTGCCTCCGTCGTCGTTGCTAGGCAGTGACACGTCCAGCGTTCCGTGGAAAAGGCGATACAAGTGTTCCTTGCTGAATGCGCCCGATTCATCATGCTGACGATTAAGCGCACATTGCAACTGCTCTATATGGGTTTCTCCCACATGGGCTTCGGGAACGGAGAATGATTCCTCATGCTCACCGTCGTTTTGAAGTCCGCACCAGGCAAGCAGTTTGTAGTCACCGGCGGGCAGGTCGAGCAGCATCGAGTAGTCCTTTGCCGTACTCGGATCTATCTGTTCCTCTTGCTGCCAGACCAGTACGCCCGATTTGTCGAAGGCATACAGGTGAACCGATGACACCTCGTTGGCAAAAGCATCCGCCCATTTTAGGTTCCTGTCGTAGCGGAATTTGAGCCGGTAGTACACCGAACAGTCGCCTTCTTCCTCGTAGAGCCAACTGTCGCAGGACGAAAGAGCCAACAGGCAGGCTGACATCACACAAACCTTGGCTGCCACATTCCTTATCAATGTCCGTATATTCATATCGTTTACTCTTTCTTGAATGTATATCTTACTTTTTCTATATATGGTGTGCGGAACTTCTGCGTCCGGATTTTCTCGTCAAGTGGGATACTTGTCTTCTGTATTCAGGTTTCCAAGGCCACACCTCCCTTTGTGTACCGGTGGGCGGGTACTGTATTTGTTATTCTGTTTTATTAAAATGTGTGGGAGACGGGAGCCGCCTCCCACACGTGATTAAGTATCAGGAACGTCCTCAGGCGTTTGGGTTTATATTACCATTCCAGCTCATAGTCATTTTTGACAAAGCGCCAGGACAAAATGTTGATTTGTGCCGCGATAAAGTGGTCATTTGGATCTGGCTTTTCGGGATAAACAACCTGTGCAGGATCGTAAACGGGGGTGCCGAGACCGGCAATTTGGGTCACGTTGGTTTCATAAATGTGGTTGCGGACTACACCTTTTTCACTTTCCAGATGTTTGATCTCGTAGAAATAGTAAGTCATACCGTCTTTCCAGACCAAAGCCCTGTCAACTACCTTCTTGTCCGCAAGTTTTCCGTTAATTTCCGTGGCTGCGTTATCAATAGGCTGTACGTTTTCCTCCAAAGAGTTGTACCATACCTTCGCTTTTGCGGCATCCGTCAGCTGGGCATATACATAACAATTGTTCTTGCTATCCTCGTTCTCTAGCTGAGAGGCAATTACAATCAGAAGGTCATCGGTACCGATTTGTTCTCGTCCGTTTTCTTTTTTATAATAGTAATTATGACCACTGGCTGCCAGTTGATTAAGGATGCTCTTTTTCAATTTGGACTGGTTGGCGTCATCGGCAAAGTGGACACCCAGGTGTCTTACAATAGTTAAAGGTTCGCCGTCTTCCTTACGAAGTTGGCCCTTAAGGATAACCTTAGTTTTTTTCGTGGCCTGACCGTTTGTACTATCTATGTCTGTTAGCTGGGCATTTTCGTTGGTGTACAATGCATTATTTGCGCCAAAGGGAGTACCGATAGAGCTATAAGTGTGATACTGGTTCGTGGCATTCATAGCATTGATGGCCCAGAAGCTACGGTATGTACCGTTCCACCAAGTACCTGCCCATCCGGGATTGATTTTCTTGACCAGTCTGCCCTCTGAGGTTTCGGCAGTCAGGTCCCAGCCTTCGAGCTTCAGGTAAACCTGTTGTCCATCGACAGAGAGAGAATTACCGTCCTTATTCTTCAGTGCCAGTCCTTTGTCAGCATCGTAACTCATTTTTGTATTATCCAAAATAACTCTCACCTTTGCCACGCTACGCTCTACATAAATGGTGACAGGGTTCTTTAAGGCTTCATCTTCCGCCTTACACAGATTCTTATCTGTTATGGCAACCGTACTGACCTGTGCGCCTCCACTTGCATACACGGCATTAAACATCACGAAATTGCCTTCTGCGGTCAGATTGGAGGTGGCGTAATTAGCTACAACATCCTTCAACTCGGTAAGACTCATTGATTTGCTTCCCAAATTTGTGGGATTAATCACTGCCGCAATCCTTTGGGGAATCCCGTCTCCTTCCTTGGTGTTGATGACAATAGTGGCCTTGAGTTTACTCTCGATATCATCGCCTTCATTTGTGTCCTTAGACTGATCATCAGACGCCGTAGGCTTCCAGTTGTAGTAATTCACATAATTGCCGTCTTGAAGTTTGACGTTGACAGCACCGCCAACCCCATTGAAGAAATAGAAACGGACACTCGTGACTTTGTTTTCGACTTCGCTTCCATCTTCGTATCCCGTAGCGGCACGAGTACCTTTCACATCAGAAGACATCAGGTTTACGGCCATGTAGCTGGTATTAGCCTCACCACTACCGTTGTCCTCACCGTCAGGAGCAATCTCCTCCTGTGAGCATCCTGCCAAGAACAGGGATGCCAGCACAGACATGAATAAAAAATACTTTTTCATTGTGAGTTAATTAAAATATTTATAAATAAATTTCTTTTCTCTTGGATTATATGATTGATTATTTCAGTCTTTCGTCCAGCTCTTCCAGCGTGCGCACCGCTTTTTCCAGCCCCATCTCTTTTGCCTTGCTGAGGTACCGTCGCGCCGTGTCATAATCTTTCTCGCGCACGGCCAACGCACCCCGCGCATAGACCGCTTCGGGTGAATCACCCGCCTTGGCGAGATACTTACGTGCCATCGCGAAATCATCCCGGCGAATGGCAGCATTAGCAGCGTTCAAATTGGCGGTCTCATCGTTGGGGAACATGCGCACGGCTGTTTGGAAGACATCCGTGAACTCGTCTGTGCCAGGCTCATATTTCCCGGCAACGAGGTAAAATTCGTTTAGGCTCAATTTCTGCGGCTGTTCAGCCATGATGCGCCTTATTTCCTCCACTTCGCTGAACATGCGGATATTGTAGTCTATGCGGTAGTCCGTATGACGTAAAGCGGGGTAGAAGTTCTGCAACATGAAGCGGTACTCCTGCGGATAAGTGCGCTTGATTTTTGCTTCTTTGGCATCCGGTTCCATGTCGCTGTCAATCAGTGCCAGAATCTCCGTGCGGTGGTTAATCTTCGACTGTTCCACGTGACGGCGCAATCCGGCCCAGTCTTCGGGCTCGTAATCAGTTTTGATAATGCTGTCTGCAAAATTGTACAATAGCCCTATGTGCTTTTTGAGTGCGGTTGTACGTCCAATGGCAAGTTGCGTGTTGTGTTTGTAAGGGCTCTCTGGCGAGGCATATCCCTTCAACCATACGGAAGTGATGGTGACATCCTTGTCATTGCGCACGGAGTCAATGGTCGCCTGTATTTTACCTAATTCAGCCGTATTGCGGCGGTAATCGGGATAGATTACCGTCTGATTTACCGGGAAGTCTATGAAAGCCGTCCCCGACAACGAGCGACTTTTCATGATTTCTACTTTTGGCTGCACGAATACCAGTTCGGGAAAAAACGCTTCGTGATGTCTTCCCAGCTCGCCTACGTATTGCGCCACTATGGTTTGACAACATCCCCAGTCGCTACGATGGAACTTGAGTGTGGCTCCATCCATCCAATCTTTGTAGAGAACAAGGTTGTCGTACTCCAATTGTTCCGGCTTTTTCGATGCCCGGAATGACTTCTCCGATTCGCCTGAGATGGTGCTTATGCCGTTTCGTACATAGTAATAATATCGTCTTCGTCCGTAAATGCCTATCGACGGCAAGTCCACAGAATCCGCTCCGTTGACTAATCGCGGGGTAAGCACTACGGCACGGTTGACGTCCACGTCAAGTGCAGTCAAATCGACTCCCATTTCAACGGTAAGATATTTTCCTTCACGGCTCATTTCGAAATGGTTCACCGTTACGCCGGGTATCATTTTGTCGTTATCATTTTGCGCTACCGCTCCGGACATATTTCCCATGCCCAGTATGGTTGCCAGTATGAATATTATCCTTTTCATGTTCGTTGCTATTTTAGAATAGATAAACCAGGTTAATGGCCGCTTTCGTGGGACCCACATAATGGTGCGGCTTGTTGCTCTCTATCTTTTTGCCACAACCGGCACAGTTGAAACGGTCGTAGCGGGTGTAAGAATATCCGAAACCGATTTCCGCCTCCAGATTCCAATGGTGGCTCAGGATCCACGCATAGCCGTATGCCACTCCTGCACCCACGAACCATCCCTGATAACGTGTATCCTTCAATTTGCGTGCGTCTGTCCCAAACAGGTTTATCTTTCCGTTGAATCCTCCCATATTGTATTGTCCTCCGTGCACATGTGCTCCTACGAAATGTCCGGCGAAACGGTCGCAAAACCAATATCTGGCTTCTGGTTGTATTGCCCAGTGCTTCCAACGTTTGTCATTTGCCAGTGTCCAGCCATTGAATTCTCCGCTGACATCCAGCGTCCATTGCGGTGCAAGCCCAACTTCTATCCCTAAGTTAATGTTCAGGAAAGCATCTGAAAGCAGGTTGGTTTTCCCTACAATTTTTTGCGCATCAAGCTCTTGTAGGAACCCTGTTGTAAGAATTGTTAACAATAAGAATATACGTTTCATTTTATTTAATATATTACCTGAATCAATTTTTGCAAACGTTTGATATATAAAATATTAAATATTCTCTTTGTAAGAGTGAACGATACAGAATTAATTGCTTGGAAATAAGAACTTTATTCTACTGTATTTATTTTGTTTGCTCAACAATTATTTCATCATGCATAACAAATTTGTTTGTTCATAGAATTATTTTATTGATTTTATTGGCTTATTTGCAATATATTTCGTACTTTTGCATCATTAAACATCTCTTACAAAGAGAGATTTTATTTGCTCAACAATTATTCTCTTACAGAGACTTCAATATCAGGCTGTTAGCTTTATCTATCGCCATATTATCTAATGAGTCGAGATAAATTCGGGTAGTAGCCTCTGAATCATGTCCCATTCCTTCACTGATAACCGATAGAGGAATATTTTTGCTTTTGGCAATACTCGCCCATGAGTGGCGTGAGCAATATAGGGTCAGGGGAATAGAAAGTCCTAGTTCCTGACCGATAATTTTTAGGTTTCGGTTTATGTTATGTCCGGCATAAATATACTGTGCCCGTTCCTCTATTTTTGAACCTTGTTTGATAATGGGAAGTAGATAGATGGAGTTTCCTGTATCGTATTTATCCACAATCTTCTGCATCGGCTTCTCCCACTTGATGAATAGTTGCTGTCCCGTCTTTCGGCGACGATAGGAAAGAAGGTCTTTTTTTCGCAAGTATGCCATATCTACAAGTGACATTCCACGAGTGTAGAAAGAAAAAAGAAACATATCCCTTGCAAAGTCTGCCGATGGATTGAGTGACAAATCCATTTCCTTAATCTGCTTGATAACCCTTAATGAGACGGCTCTCTTTACAGTCTTGTCTACGCCTGTATAGACATGTTTGAACGGAAACCGTTGCAATATTATCTCTTTTTCCACCGCACGATTGTAGACTGCTCTCAGATTGCGCATATAGAATGATGAACTGTTGGGACTTACTCCGTTTGTTTTCAGATAGGCTTCGTATGCCAGCATCATATCGGAATCCACTTTATCCAATAAGATGTCCTTATCCTCGCGGAAACGGCGAAAGCTGTTGAGTGTGGTGTTATATGCTTCAGAAGTTCTTATCTTACCCAACTTTTTTAAATTGGCAATGACTTTCTCCATGAATCCGAAGAAAGAGTTTTGGGGATTGAAGGAAACGAATGTCGATACCACATCATCCGAAGTATACGACTTTCTCTGCTGTTCCAGCGATGCTATGATTCGTTGGAATTTTCGTGTGTCATTTCCTATATTCTCTCTTATCTCAAATAAATAATCTTTTCTCGTTTCATTAAAACGAGACACTACAACCTCTGACAAGTTACTGTCCCATTCACTCTCATAGATTTGGTAGTGCGTCTTTATTTGACGGACTACACGATTATGAATCACTTGATAGAATATTGTTCCTTGTCTGCCCTCTACAGTAGAAGGGCGGAATTTAATTTTCAAACTTGCCATACGCTTACTTTTTATATTTATCTGTTGGGGTTGGTTTTCTCTTGATAGCCTTTGCCTTGTTATCCAGTTTCTTTTCAGTCTGGTTATAGATTCCGCTTTTGATATTCTTATGGAGGATGGCTCTTAACAAGGATTTTATCTTTTTCCTGTTTTCAATTATAGTTTCCGTGTTACGGCTTAATAATATTCGAGCACCATTAAAATGTCGTTTGGATGTTTTGGGGGCTTCTTGTTGTATGGCAAAAACAACCTTGTCAGTACTGTTGTTTACTTCGGAATTGTTTTTTGCCGATTGAGGTATGAATAAACCGTTTACTTTATGCTCGGTTCTCTCCAAATGTCCGTAGATGTTTTCTATGAATTCTTTCTGTCTCATAATTTTATTAATTTAAATTTTCTATATTTGAATAGTTTCATATAATCAGAGGTTCTACAACACCCTTTAAATTATTCTTTTTTTAATCTTGCCAATTATAACTACCTCCTTTCCATTTGGTTTATACTCGTTCATTATCACTGCAGGTTTTCGGATATTTCCGTACTTGTCAAATCCTCTCATTGTTCTTTGCTAAAGTGTTTTCTTGTTGTCATAGTTTTGATTTTTTTATAGGTTTATACAGTGGCCTTAGTATATAGGCCAATTATCGATAACAAAGAAAGTGTGTATGCAGCACATTATCAAGCAAATGGCATTGATATGATAATTATGATTGATTCTGCTTTTGGTTATTGAAACAACGGTGAAGG
>ERZ791667.864-NODE-864-length-13156-cov-3.6443_pt1 | contig 13156 bp, 11 predicted proteins | sample MGYA00509959_ERZ791667 | MGnify/ENA primary metagenome ERZ791667 (study PRJEB30046, sample SAMN00715196) | human gut metagenome | study: EMG produced TPA metagenomics assembly of the A metagenome-wide association study of gut microbiota in type 2... | reverse complement strand
GGAAGTTTCTCCATAACAGCGTCCAAAACGTCGAATGCCAATGGAGGAGGAACCATCTTACCTGTAACAGGGTCGATCGTACATTGCTCCGGAGTGAACTTATAAGCACCGTGAGAAGTACCGATTGAGATAGCCAAAGAATCGCAGCCCGTACGAGTAGCGAAGTCGATAACTTCCTCAGGATTGGTATAAGTGTGGTGGTCTGAAGAAACCTCATCCTCAACACCTGCCAATACACCAAGCTCGCCTTCTACAGTTACATCGAATTGATGAGCGTACTCAACAACTTTCTTAGTCAAAGCGATGTTCTCTTCATAAGGAAGGTGAGAACCGTCGATCATTACAGATGAGAAGCCAGAGTCGATACAGCTCTTGCAAGTCTCAAACGTATCACCATGGTCTAAGTGAAGAACGATCTGAGGATTCGGGCAACCTAATTCCTTAGCATATTCAACAGCACCCTGTGCCATGTAACGAAGCAAAGTAGCGTTTGCGTACTGGCGAGCGCCCTTTGAAACTTGCAAAATAACCGGAGATTTTGTCTCTACAGCAGCCTTGATGATAGCCTGCATCTGTTCCATGTTATTGAAGTTGAAAGCAGGAATAGCATATCCGCCCTTGATAGCCTTAGCGAACATTTCTTTTGTGTTCACCAAGCCCAAATCTTTGTAATTTACCATAGTTGTTATTATGTTATTACGTTAATGATTAAAAACTTGCACAAAGATAATCAAGATTCACGACAAATGATGCTTCAAAGCATATAAAATAACACAAAATCAACGCCCTTGAAAAAAATAATACGATTTTCTTTGTTTGTTTGTGGCAAACCCTTACCTTTGCAAGCCAAAATACCGGTTACCAAATATATACAGAGTATAAATTAAAATAGATAATAAAGCAATGAAAAAAGGTATTCATCCTGAAAATTATCGTCCTGTAGTATTTAAGGACATGTCAAACGATGATGTATTCATCACTCGTTCTACTATTAACGCTAAAGAGACGATCGAGATCGACGGCGTAACTTATCCGTTGGTAAAGGTCGAGATCTCTAACACTTCTCACCCGTTCTACACTGGTAAGTCTAAGTTGGTCGATACAGCCGGACGTGTTGATAAGTTCATGAGCCGTTATGGTAACCGTAACAAGAAATAAGATTTCTTTCTTTAAGAAATAAAAAAAGGTCACGATTTGTATCGTGGCCTTTTTTTGTATCTTCGCGGGAGTTAACATAATGAAATATCATGGCAAAAACGAAAGAACAATTACTAAACATCTTGGATCAGTTCCAGTTGGACGAGAAAGTAGTTTCCGCTGAACCATTCGGAAACGGACACATTAATGATACATTGAAAGTGACCAACGAGAAAGGGGAGATCAAATACGTGCTACAGCGTATCAACCATTTGATCTTCACCAACGTGGATATGCTGCAAAATAACATCCATGTGGTTACCACTCATATCCGCAAGAAGCTGGAGGAAAAAGGTGAAACGGATATCGACCGTAAGGTATTAACCTTCTTGCCGACTAAAGACGGGAAAAAATATTATTTCGATGGAGATAGTTATTGGCGGGTATGCCTATTCATCCCTCGCAGCAAAAGCTATGAGGAAGTAACTCCTGAGCTTTCTTATGAGGCTGGCAAAGCGTTCGGTGATTTCCAGACCATGTTGTCCGATATACCCGAGGGTACGCTGGGCGAGACCATCCCGGATTTCCATAATATGGAGTTCCGCTTGCGACAATTCCATGAGGCTGTAGCCGCTAATCCGGCAGGCCGGTTGGAAGAGGTGAAAGATTTGGTAGAGGAGATCGAGAAACGTGCCGAAGCGATGTGCATCCAAGAACGCCTGTACCGTGAGGGCCAATTGAAGAAACGCACGAACCATTGCGATACAAAAGTTAACAATATGATGTTTGACGCTGATAGCGACAAGGTGCTTTGCGTGATCGACTTGGATACCGTAATGCCGGGCTTCGTTCTTTCCGATATCGGCGACTTTATCCGTACCGGAGCCAATACGGGTGCCGAGGACGATGAGAATCTGGATAACGTAAACGTTAACATGGAGATATTCAAAGCCTATACCCGTGGATACATGGAAAAGGCCAAGGCGTTCTTAACTCCTACCGAGATCAAATTGCTACCTTACGGTGGACGCTTATTGACTTATATGCAGACCGTTCGTTTCTTAACCGATTATATCAACGGCGATACCTATTACAAGATCCATAGCCCGAAACATAACTTAATCCGCACAAAAGCTCAATTCAAGCTACTTCAAAGTCTGGAAGCCCATGCGGAAGAGATGGATCAGTTCATGAATCAATGGTTATAATATAAAGTAACTAAGGAATATAAAAACGGGCGGGGTGACTCATTGATTCATCCCGCCCATTCTTTTTATTTCGTCCAATAATCCAACACCGTAACCGCCGATGCCTTCCCTCCTAACACCTTGCCAAATGCTTTATGCGCCGGATGTACCAAATAGGCGTCCCGATCCGCATCCGAATGAAAAGTCAAGAAAAAGCAATGAGTCAAGCCCTGTTGCAATCCCTCCGGACTACAATCCGTTCCCCACTCATATCCTTTGATCAAGTCGATTTGAGAAGGCAACTTACAAAAGGCATCCTCAACCTCTTTCACCTGCGCCTCAGACACATCCGGCTTAAAACCGAACATAACAACATGGCGAAGAACTTTCTCCGGCTTTTGATCACTCGAATAGCTTACCATTAATACAGAAAATACGATAATCGCAAGGATAAATAATACAGATACTACTTTCTTCATGATATTCAAGATTAGATTTCTATTGCTTTGTTATACGGCCCAAAGATAGTATAAAATCCAGTACAGCTTGCCCAAAACCTCCGTATCCTTTAGTCCTTTCCATCCCTATCTTTAGACTTTTCCTCTAGAGACATCCATCATCTATCAACTGTTGGACGATCATGCAACGGCTGGTAGAAGATCGTGCAACAGTTGGTAGATGATCATGCAACGGCTGTTGCATGATGAATACAAGCAGACAAAAAGGCTAACACCTGTAAGGATACAGCCTTAGCCTACAAGGGAAAAACCTCAAACCATAAAGGGATTATTTCAACTAAACCAAATCTTAAACCTTGTCAATCCATCCGCGTAAGAGCGGAGAGAGAATCGGCAATCATGTTTTAACAGTACCTCACGGATAAAGATCAAGCCGATACCTTGTCCGTTCGGTTTCGTAGAGAAGAACGGACTGAATAGTTTAGTTTCCGTTTCCTTGTCGATGCCCTTGCCCGTATCGGCTATCTCCAAGCAGGTGGGACGCACAGTCGTCCGGATATAAATCTTTCCATCCCGCTCGATGGATTCGGCGGCATTCTTGATAATATTGACCAAGACTTGCTCGAATAATGAATTATCCAAATTCACGACTGGAGATTCCTCGCTCAGATCCATAACAATCTCGATATTCCGGTTCTGGCAAACCGTCTCCATAAAGCGTTTACAAGCGGACACCACTTGGTTCAATTCTTGCGGACGACTTTGGGGTTCGGGTATACGCACCACATCTGCGAAATTGGTGATGAAATGGCTCATGCTATAGCAGCGTTCTATGGAGACCCGCAAAACCTCGCAGACATCCTCCATATCTTCCATCCCGCTGAAAGTAGACTCCAACGTATCCAAGGTAGAGGTGATACCCGCGGTCGTATTATTCACCTCATGAGAGATCATACGTATCACTTTCTCATACGCTTTCTTCTCGGCCTTGAACACCTCTTGGGTCAACGTCTCTATCAAATAAAACTGGTGGTGAAAGCCCCGGTCCACGAATGAAGAATGCGTACATTTATAAATATTAGCGTCGTTCAACCGGACGGTTTGCGCTTGATACATCGGAACCCGTACCAATTCTTCCGCCAAGGGAGAATCTAGTTGAAGAAAACGTTTTCCCACCATATCCTCCGAGCTTTGCGCGCCAAACAATTTACATGCGGCCGGGTTCATGGATAGAATCTCCTCATCCAAGTTCAAGATGATCACTCCCATCGGAGAGGCGTTGACCAGCAAGTCCAAGAAATGGTTTTGCTCCCGGAGGTGCAAACGCTCATTCTTCAACTGCTCCATCATCTTATTAAACACATCGACCACCCGGTCCGCCTCCGTTTGCCCGACCTTTCCCAAGCGGGAACTAAAGTCTTGCTCTTTCAATAACTCCATACCGTTACCGATGATATGCAAGGGCTTTATGATACGGCGATAAAAGACAAATAAATAGATGATCGTAAGCAAGACCAAGGCTTCTACCGCGAAAAACATCCGGATAGAAGACGTATAAAAGACATAATAAGTCACCACCGCCAATATAGTCAACAGCAGCGTCGTCAATATCCAGAATAGTCCTTTCAGCCTCATCCTTGCCTCTTCTTATTTATCGATCGGGATTCCGTATTTCTCTAATCTCCGGTACAAGGCGGCACGACTGATTCCCAGCGCCGTAGCGACATGCGATAAATTCCCTCCATGCGCTTCCAAGGAGCGTAAGATGGTTTGCTTCTCCAACTCATCCAAGGTCAGGCCCTCCAAAGAAGACGGAATCGTTGATTTAGAGCCGGATGTATTCATGCAATGAACCTCGAAATCAGCGGCATCCAAAAGCGTCTTACCCGACACAAGGATCGTCCGCTCCACCAAGTTCTTCAACTCACGGATATTACCGGGAAAAGGAAGACGGCTTAAATAGGTCTGGGCATCCGATGAGAACTCCACCCTCGGTAGCCCATTGACCTCCGATTGCTTATCTGCGAAATACCGAGCCAGCAATGGGATATCCTCCCTTCGCTCACGCAAGGCTGGTAAATGTACCGTGATCAAATTGATCCGGTAAAAAAGATCCTCACGGAACGTACGGTCCGCCACCATCGATCGTAAATCCCGGTTCGTAGCGCTTACGACCCGTATATCCACCTTCCGGGGGCGGCTATCCCCCAAGACCTCAAAGGTCTGGTCTTGCAATACCCGAAGTAGCTTTACTTGGCAAGACAGTTCTAAATCGCCGATCTCATCCAAGAAGATCGTACCTTTGTTCGCCATCTCGAAACGTCCTACCCGATCCATGTATGCGTCCGTAAAAGCCCCCTTCTTATGTCCGAACATCTCGCTTTCAAAAAGACTCTGGGATAGTCCGCCTAGGTTTACCTTTACGAAAGCCTCTTTCGACCGGGGGCTATTCGCATGGATCGCTTCCGCTATCAGCTCTTTACCCGTACCGCTCTCGCCGGTAATCAAAACAGAGGCGTTTGTCGGAGCGATACGCGAGACCGTCCCCAAGACATCCATCAAAGCGGCACTTTGCCCCACGATCTTATCAAAATGAAATTTATGATCGGCATCCGAACGGTTCAAGGGAGCGTTTGCCTCCTTCTTCTGCTCGCTCAGTTCCAAGGCGGTCCGGATCGATTTTAATAATACCAAGTTATTCCAAGGCTTCGTGATAAAATCGAAGGCTCCGGCTTGCATTCCCTGCACGGCCAAAGAGATCGATCCCCAAGCGGTCATCAAGATCACGGGTACATCAGGACGAAAGATCTTCACCTGTCTCAATAATTGAATCCCCTCCTCGCCCGTGGTAGTCAGCGTGAAGTTCATATCCATCAAGATCAGCTCCGGCGCCGTGGTACGGACTACCTCCAAGGCCTCCTTCGGCCCCGGAACCGCCTCCGGCCGGAAACCCGCACGTTTTAGCAGGAGGAACGAACAGCCGCGTCATCATCTATTATCAGTATCATATAATCAATTTATCGTTTCACGATTTCCTCGAAATCGGCATCTAATGTACGATTATTCAAGAAATCATACAATGTTATACTACGGATGTTATAAAAATAGCGCCAATAATAATACAGTTCTTGGATATGCTTTTGCTTCGCGTCATCCTTCGAGCTCTGGGCGTCATTCAGGTCTAGGATATCGATCTTTCCGATCATGAAAGTCTCGATCGAGGTCTTGTAGCGCTTTTCCGCCAACGTGTCCACCTCGGCGGCTATCTCCAATTGAGCGGCCTGATTGTTGAAATTCTCCACCAAGAGGAAGATATCTTGATTAAAATCCATTTGCTCCTGACGAATCTTGGAAAGTACGACATCCCGATTCGATTCGGCTACTTTTACCTTTCCCTTCCGTTTTCCCCAGTCCAAGATAGGAATCGAAAGCCCGACCTCTACGATCTGGTTATCTTTCAATGGATTGTAAGCTCCTCGCATGGACATATCCTTACCGGTATAACCCACGGAGGCAAACAGGTTAATACTTCGACGGTTTCCCTTGGCGGTCGCCACATCATAATCCGCTTCCAACTGGCGGCGCATGATATTCTTTGAGAACGAGTTATTTTCTTGAGCCTTCTCCAATACCGCCTGATAATCCATACGGACCCCTTCTATCGCCTCGGGAAGAACAGGCTCGATCACGTCTTGCTCGCTCATCCCTAAAAAGGAACGGAGCTTGAACATCATCGCGTTATAATTGGATTGAGCCTCGGTTAGCTTACCTTTCGCTTGCAAGGCCGACTGTTTCAAACGCATCAACTCGCTCTCCGAGATATGCCCGATCTTACGCTTCGCTACCGCTATGTCATAGAGTTTATTGGCGTTCAACAAGTTCTGATTACAGATATCCAGATTATCTTCCGCCAACAGTAAGTTGAAGTAATTCGTGATGGTAGCGATCGTTACATTCTCCACGTTCTCCATATAAGCGGCCTTAGCCTCTTGGTAACGAACAGGCTCGATACGACGTTTCCATTTTTGGTCATTCACGCCGAAGATCGGTTGCGTCAATGTCAAACTAACAGGTACGCTCATAAACTCGTTGTAAGCGCCACTACCTAGCTGACGGGTAAAATCCAAAGAGGTATTCAAGGCGATCTTACCTCCGGTCAAGGCTATGTTCTGGGCGATAGAGATCTCTCCATTTAAGCCTAAGGCATTGTTTTGCACATAGGTATAAGAACCATCCGATTGCTGGTACTTCGAGTATTGCTTGCTATATGAAGGCAGAGTCCCCGTAAATATCACTTCCGGCAACTGATCCGCCCGATGCGTACGGAATTCCCAATAGGCCGTTCGCAACTCATTGAGCGCCACGGCAGCGTCTACGGATTGAAGCTGTGCGATCTGGATCGCTTGCCGCAGGGTTATTCGAACTTTATTCGTATTGTCTTGGGCACATACTCCCGAAATCCCCGCCCACAGACAACACATCGCTATATAGATCCTTCTCATCTTAGTATAAGTTTTTTTATCCTGCCTAAGGCAAAAGGCATGCCAAAAACATATACTATTGATAATCCGATAAATAGGAATATTTAAAGTGTTCGATAATGAACAGTGTGTTCGTTTTTGGATACTTATCTTTGAATGAGTTGATTATTGACGATCGATTTATAGACCTCTTCCCGTAAAGGGCGCGACACCGGTATTTTATGCTCCCCAATGATTAATAGATTTCCTTCTATCGCTTGTACATAAGAAAGATTTACGATGAAAGAGCGGTGCACTTGCATAAAAATTTGTGCCGGCAACGTTTCCAATATACTCTTCAACCGGAGATGAACGATCTCTTTGGAAGTGAGGGTATGGATAACAATATAGTTCTCCATGCCCTCTATAAATTGAATCTCCTTTAAATAAAGCCTTTTAAGTTGCTTCTCCGTCTTGACAAAGATATAAGCAGGCTCCTCGCTTTTCGATGTAGATTCCATCAACGCATGTGCTTTATTGACCGATTTCAGGAAACGGGAAAAAGAGATCGGTTTCAATAAATAGTCCACCACGTCAAACTCATATCCTCTCAACGCATACCGCTCGTATGCCGAGGTGATAATTACCTTCGGTGTGTTCTGAGCACTCTCCAAGAAGTCCAGTCCAGACATATCCGGCATCTCTATATCCAGAAAAAGCAAATCCGCCTGAACCGAATTCAGCATATTATTGAGTTGTATAGCGTCCTCACATTCTCCGACGATGGTCAGAAAATCAATTTTACCGATGTGTCGCCGAAGTCCTTTTCTGGCGATTGGCTCATCATCCGTTATGATACACTTTATTTCCATATTATTCTGATAAATCAATACATAACTCAACCCTAAAACGGGTATTGTCTTTTTTTATACGTAACTCATGTTTATCCGGGTACAATAGCTCCAACCGTTTTCTCAGATTGTCGATCCCAATGCCTTTCCCCTTTCTTTGTTCCAAGAAATCCGGATTGAAAGTATTGCTTACTCCAAAGCATACCTTTGAATCCTCTTTCCGTATAGATACTTGTATCCGATACGCTCCGCCTATATATTTAAACGCATTCTCCAATAATGGCTGGAAAAGCAACGGGTGTATTTTTTGTCCGGTCAATTCCGGGTCAAAGGACTCCTCGAACTGTAAGCGTTTCGTCATACGAAGTCGCTGGAATTGAATATATGTTCGCAAATAATCAATCTCCTCTTCGATCGTCACTTTCGTATTTATATCATATAATTGATAACGGAGTAAGTCCGAAAGTAACTCTACAGCCTCAATCGCTTCCTCATTTTCCTCATCGATCAAGAAATAGATCGTATTCAAGGCATTAAACAGGAAATGGGGATGGTATTGCATCTTCAGCAGCTTCAATTGCGTTTCCAGCTGATCTACTCTCAGTTTCTCCAATTGAACGATTTTCTCCGAATAGCGTTTGGCTAATATATTATTACGGATCAAGAAATAGTATAGGAGAAAGATCGGCACAGCTACCGCATTGATCATTAACGCCTCTCCCCACCGATAGGTCGTTCCATTTATAGAATAGATCACGATATATAAGCCGATATTGAGCACGACTAAATTAAACAAGACCACCCATAGATATTCCCGGAATACCGGGCGGGACCTCCGCTCTTTATTCCTATCTAAAAAAGTATTAGCCAAGTAATTAAAAAACAAATAAGATAAGCTAACGCCGATCAATATAATAGCAAGGGCCTTGATACGCCCGATCCACGCATCCACTCCCAGTTCCCACATGCGGACACCATAAGCGACATCCGTAACAATCCACAGGCAACAGATCGTCAATATCGCCATTAGCAACGGACTTAGAAAGTTATATTTTATCTTCATATCTGATTTCAAGCCATAAATTTATTCTTTTACTTTGATCTATGCTCGTATCACGGGCACTTTTTTAATCAACGAAGTTATCGTTCCAGATAAAAACCAACAAGTAATCTTGACGAATTGCGGAATATGAAAGGTGAATATCCTGTTTGTTCGTCAGGATATGCGATAAAGGCAAAAAATACCTATATTTGCCCTCCTCAATAAGAGATGCTATAAAAATGAAGAATGACGGTTTCACATTTCGAAAGAGAGCCAGAAGCTTTAAATTCGCTTTCAACGGAATCAAGCTATTGATCACGAAGGAGCATAACGCTTGGATCCATTGTTTCGCGGCAGTTTGTGTACTTATAGCCGGGGTGGTATTCGGACTTTCCCGCATGGAATGGATCGCAGTAACGATCGTGATCGGAGCGGTATTAGCTGCCGAGGCGGTCAATTCATCCATCGAGGCCCTAGCAGATTTGGTCTCCCCTGAGTATAATGAGGCTATCAAGCGAACGAAAGACTTGGCGGCGGGAGCTGTATTATTGATGGCGATAGCGGCAGCGATCGTCGGGTTTATCATTTTTATACCTAAAATAGCAACTATATTTTAAATCTATGAGACATATCCTTTTCGCAATTACAATGCTCATGCTATGCCTGTCCGTTAACGGACAAGAATTGAAGGTGACTGGTAGCCGGAAAGCCGTACGGACCTCGGGAGACGTATTGGTGTTTATCACTCCGGTGGCGAGTCTAGCGACCGTATTGGCAACCCAAGATTGGCAAGGGCTGAAACAAGGCGTATTCACCGGGGTTACGACATTGGGCGTAACCTATGCGCTGAAATACCTAGTGAAGAAAGAGCGGCCCGACTTCAGCGATAATCATTCGTTCCCATCCATGCATACCTCCGTATCCTTCGCGGGAGCCGCTTTTATCCAAAGGCGTTATGGATGGAAATGGGGTATTCCGGCTTATGCGGTATCTACCTACGTGGGTTGGAGCCGGGTCTATGGAAAGAAGCATGATTGGTGGGACGTGGCGGCGGGAGCCGTTATCGGGGGGGGGGGGGTGGGTGGGGGGGGGGGGGGGGGGGGGGGGTTGTCGGCGCCGGTAGCGCCTATATCTTTACCCGTCCGTTCGCAAAGAAACATAACCTGTCTATCAGCCCGGTAGCGGGAGACGGGCATTATGGGGTATATGCGTCAATGACGTTTTAACTCGCGAATTTTTGCCAAGCACGAAAACAGCCCGGCCATGTATCGCTACAAGACCGGGCTTTCAATTGTGTGTATGTGTGAAATATGTAAGTTAACTCTTATTCATAATGCAGAGCCTCCGCCGGCTCCAAGCGAGCTGTCGAGCGGGCGGGATACCATACGCCACAGATGATCATGAGGACGATCAAGACAAACGTAATCCCTCCGCAAATCGCGAAGCGCAGCCACGTGAACGGAAGCTGATAGGTATCTATCAAATCCATATGGGCGATGTTGAAGCTGATGACTAAGGACGGGATAAACGCCAAGACCAGCAATAGGACACCCTCTCCCACCATGATCGAGTTCAACTGACGGCGGGTAGAGCCTAAGGCCATCCTAAGCCCCATCTCGCCTTTGCGATATTCCGTACGGAACCAGAAGGTACCGATGATGCCGAGGAATATATTCGCCAATAGGAAGCAGGCTACCGCCACACGGGTTTTCACCTCGTTCTCTACGCCGATCGAACGGATATAACCGTTGCGAATATATGACAAGGGCTGTACGTCTAGCAGATAGAGGTTGCCTAGCCGAAGCTGTTCGGCCATATCCTTGCGGAAGCGTGCGGGGAAATCAGCATTATCGACATCCGGACGGACACGTACGCAGAGTCGCACGGCATCTATCATCCCCTCATAGTATCCTTCCTCCATCCGGCTTAGCCGCAGGGCCCTATAGACGTTGGGTTCCGCCTTGGTGTACTCATGACGGCGGATGGGGACGCTGATACCACGGATCGTCTCCTCGATCTCGTCGGTCACATTCCCCCGGTACGCCTTTTGCCCGAGTAGGGAAAGGCCGGGATTCATCGTCTCCACGTCGGCGGAGATTACGATGGAGTTGTTATCCTCGATGGCCCGTTTCAAGGAAGCCGTCTTGCCGTCCTTATCATAGATACGGAACACGTCGAAGAACTCCGGGGTGACGAAAGCATAGCGGCAGGGCACCTGCAATGTATCAATCCGCCAAACGAGGTTACGGCTTCCCATATAATAAGGCATCCCCCCATCCGTAAGGCAGGCCGATTCCACGCCGGGATAGGTGCGGATGCGATCCAACGCCGTCAGCAGATGAACACCATCCGGCCGCTCCCGCTTCTCCTTCGGGATATAATCCGGGCTTCTTTCCGAAAGGCTGCTGATCACGATGCTGTACGTATGCCGGATATCGAAGCCCAGAGGAGCCGTATACGTGCGCCCCATCACATACAGGTAGTCCACAAGGAACCAAAGGAAGACCGAGACCAGCAATAACTCAGCCCACAACCAAGCGTTTTGCTTGCGCTGGTTCCAGATCAATTGTAATAAATGTCGTATCATATCTTTCTATTATTTTAGTATAGCTATCATCCAACGCGGGAGATTAATGAACATTCTCGTTGAGAGCCGAGATGATACGCATCCTTGAGGCTCGCCAAGCCGGGATGCCGGCGCTCAGCAGGTTCAACGCGAGACAAGCGAGGAACGCATAAAGGAAGATCAATGGATTGAACATCATCTCTGCGTTGACGAAGGTGCGACCGATACCCATCGATGCCGTGCCCGTATCCAGCAACCAATCGGACAAGAGCAGTACGGAGGCGTATGAGAAAAACAAACCTAACACACCTCCCAGCAAGGTCTGCAACAGATTCTCGTAGAGTACCTGCGTCAGTAATTCCGAGCGTGTCGCCCCGAACGCCTTCCTCACCCCGATCTCCGCCATACGTTTACGCATCCGGCTTTGCGTGATACCGCTCATGTTGATGGCTGGGATCAGCAAAAGGACAAGAACGATGATAACATATTTCATGACCAGTTCCCGTACATTCGGCTCAGAGAAAGCGTCCTCGCGAGCCAAATCGCCCAAATGGGTATCAGGTCCTCCTCCAATTTTCAGTAGGTGCGTGCTTTGTGATTCGTTAAGGCGAGCGATATTCGCCTCAGCCTCGGAGTGGATCGCATCAAAGTCGGCGGACGAACTTGCGAGGATATAACAACAGAAGCCCCCGACGAGACGGTCGGAACCATTATCATACAGGGAATTGTCGGTGGTATAAGGCAACCAGACATCGCCATAGGCAGACTCGGCTAGCAGGGAGACATCCCGCACGACGGCACGGATGGTATAGGGCACGTAGCTGATCTCGACGGTACGGCCTACAACCTCGGTCGTGCCATACAACCGGCGTGCCACGGATTCGCTTACCACGGCATCCATGATGCCACTTTGCACTTCTTCCTCGCCATAAGGCTTACCGGAGAGGAAGCGAAAGTTGAAGATATTCCAAAACGCCGCATCCGTAAAGGTCACGTCGCACTTGAACTCCACCGTATGATCCGCCACTGCCGCCAAGCGTTGCACGCCATGATAGGCCATGCCTACCTTCTCGGCAGAGCGCAAGGGATAGAAACAATCTTTCACCACCCGGGAAGCGAGAAGGTAGCAATCGTTATAAGATTCGTTCTCTTTGTAGGAGGCACGGGTATCACTGACGTACATCATCCGGTCCCGATAGTCTTCCGGTGAGTAATTGGCGGTACGCATCTGCCATACGATCACGATCACCATGATCATGCAAATCGCCAAGGCCGTACCGAAGATAGAGACTCCGGAAAGGAGCTTGTTCTCTTTCAATAAGGCCCAGGCTTGTTTTAGATAGATCTTGTACATATTCATTTGATTTAATTATACGATTCAGTCGGTGGGAGACGGGGCATTATATGTTATCCGTCATACCGCAGCGCCTCGGCCGGCTCCATCTCGGCGGCCTT
>ERZ791667.855-NODE-855-length-13303-cov-22.8992_pt1 | contig 13303 bp, 19 predicted proteins | sample MGYA00509959_ERZ791667 | MGnify/ENA primary metagenome ERZ791667 (study PRJEB30046, sample SAMN00715196) | human gut metagenome | study: EMG produced TPA metagenomics assembly of the A metagenome-wide association study of gut microbiota in type 2... | reverse complement strand
GCCATAGCCATAGCCATAGCCATCGCCAGAGCCAGAGCCATAGCCAGAGCCATAGCCAGAGCCATCGCCATCGCCAGAGCCATAGCCATAGCCATCGCCAGAGCCATAGCCAGAGCCATAGCCAGAGCCATAGCCATAGCCATCGCCAGAGCCAGAGCCATAGCTAAGAAATAGCTTTATCTGTTCTTCCATACCGACACCTCCTCAATGGATTTTATTGCTTCGTCTGTACAAGGTATTATTTCAATAACCCCTAAAATTGAAATAATCGGCACGGCCAATGTGAATTTACAATCATTAGGGCGTTTTGTCCCTTCTACTGCCAATTGGCTGATGGATGCAGCTCCGTACCAGCACCACAATCTGCGGCAATCGGTCAATACAACTTCACTTCCGTTCTTTTCTTTCAGCGTTCCGAAAAATACGCCAGCCCTATCTGCACGTACAATTACTTTTTTCCCAATCATAATTCTATATATTTAAAGATTAATAAATATCGGCTCACCCTCAACGCAACAATACGTGTTTAGCCTTTCAGCATACCCGAATTTGACGGGAGGGGAGATATATTGATAAGCGTGGTATGGTCGCCCTTCGCCGCCATTTACTTTGTACCTATTAAGGACTGGATAGGACGCTTATATATTGTCACCATTTGGCAGCGGTGCAAGCCCCAAGCCTTGCATGCTTATTGATAGAGGTATTTTCGGACTGCCTAAACGGTGGATAGTACTACTTTGAGCCTATTATCCGGTCACGGCTTTCCAGCTACGGATAATTCTCGTTTCGTTATTTGTTTCTTCAGAATGTCAAAGACCTATCAAGTGCTCCCGCCCGGTTATCGCCACCGGACTCCGTTCAATCCGACTACGGGAATGTTTAAAGATTCATGTCTATATGCTCGTATCGCCAGCCGAGCATCGCGTATCCTATCTCATGGACACCGCGCTTCTTTCCTATAGATTCATTACCTGCAAGTGAAGCTCTGTACTCGTCCATCTTCAAGTGAGCGTCAGCCCAAGCATCCCTCAACGCGTGTCCGAAGGAGTACCACCGGATTGACTTGTTGTTTCCGGAGTAGGCAAAGGCAAGCTGCATGATGGCTCTGTGGTTATATCTGCCGTCAACTACAAGATTGTAATCCCTTGATTTCGTCATAAATAATCTTGTTGTATTCTGGATAACTCCTTTAGCTTAGCTGTTGGATACTCGACTTTACCCGGACGTTTGCAAGGCTGTATCTTCCCTTGTTTATACCATCTCCGTACATTGGCTTCTCCGAACTCGCGGAAAGCCTCTCTTTGAGAAAGGTATTCCTTGTCGTCCTTATCCTCCTTCATGAATGAAGCAAGCTTTGCAGCCACATTTGTTACGAATGTGTCGAATGTTACCGACTTGTCTATGAATTGGAGTTCCATAATCGTATTTTTTAAAATGAGAGTGAATCATAGTAATTCTGATGCTTCTTGTATTCTTTCACAATATCAGAAGCGTTATTCCCGACCTTCTCTACAATCTGGCTGTACGCCTCGTTCGGTATGCTGTTTATTACAGCTTCTTGATAGTCCATTCTTCCGGCTATTCCCAGCATCCAGAAGAATAGGATAGAACCTGCCGCGAATGCTGCAATCTGTTTGGACAGTCTGTTGATGTTCATGGCTATTCCTCCTTAGCTTAATCTTATAACTTTGCTTCCGTCAATATTCTTCTTTGAAGAACATGAGAATAAAAAACCTTCTCTTTTCAGTCTATAACATGCGCTGGAAACGCTTGTAGAACGAAATTCTTTCTCTTTAAAGAGAATTTCTTCACCCACTTTCATTGAGCGTAATGTATCAGAAAGTTCCCTTCCTTTAATTCTTTTAACTATTATTTTCTCCATTCAATTGATAATTAAAATACCTTTGTTTATTTCATTAATTTTTCATTCGTGATTTATGTTTTGATTAGAATCACAATGCAAAGATAATCGTTTTCGATTGAAATCTTTAAATTTTAATCGAAAATATAATCGAAAATAATTATTTATATTGATTCTAAATAATAAGTGTATGGAAGATGCTGTTAGACAAAGAATTATTGAGGTTTTTAATAAGAAAAATACTAACCCGACCAAATTTTCAAAAGGAGATTCTGCGCTGCAAAATAGGCTTTCAAGGCAGTTAAGAGGTGCAGTTATAACATTTGATACTATTCAAAGAATATTAGAAAATTTCTCTGATATATCAGCCGAGTGGCTTATACGAGGTGTTGGAGAAATGTTTTTGCAAAAAGAGGATGTGCCCGCTAAATATGATGCAGAAGTAGAAGTACATAACGGAGTAATAACTATTAAAAGGAAATAAATATGGATGGAGAAGCATTGAAAAAGCAACTTACTGATTGGGAACGTGATTTCTTTTCAAGAGACATTCAACTCCTATATAAATACAGAGGAAATATATATCGTGATTTACTCGCTCTAAAAAACTATCAATTATTTATTCCTACGAAAGACGGATTAAACGACCCCAATGAATCTTGCGTCTCTTTGAAACGAATTTATGAGGAGTTGGAATACAATCGGCGGGTAGCTGTGGAGAACCCAGTCGTATCATTGAAGGAACAAGCCGCATCGTTGGAAAAGCAGATCTCAGCTACCACTAACATACTAAATATGATGGTTGATAATGTCGGAATTTTTTCTGTATCAAAAAGGTATGATTCAGAATGTATGTGGTCGTATTATGCAAATGGACATAAAGGGTTTTGTATAGAGTATGATGCAAAAGTATTACGGAATTGTTTTAAAGACAAGAATATATTTACAAATAATTTTGAAGTGAAATATTCCAATGAACGGATGACACTAGATTCTGACGAGTTCATGTTATTAGCAAAGAGTAACCCTATAGATACCTTAAAAGGAATTTTTGCATCAAAAAGCAAATCATGGGAACAAGAAGAAGAAGTTAGATATACGTTGCAACCAATAAAAGAATCTCAATATATAGACATTCCCGATGGCGCTGTTACGGGTATATACATCGGGGCAAGATGTTCCGATTTTGATAAAAATCTTATATTGAAAACCATAAAATCTATGAGGAATTGTAACATAAAGTTGTATCAAATGAAGTTTAAAGAAGATTCTTTCGATATGGATAGCGAAGAAGTTAATTATTACTAATAAAATAAACGACAATGGAAACTATAAAATGTAAGAGCAAAGAAGACGCGGTGAAAATGCTTCAAAGAGCAAAAGAATTTTTTCATACGCATGTGGATATGAGTATTGACCCATCGGTAATTGCGTTAAACTTGTCGTTAATAAATGCGGTTCAGAAATTCATCTCAGAATTAACAAACAACGAAGATTATAAACTTAAATGAATGAAATATAGTTATGAGAAAGATTTTTTATTTAATTCCTTTATTCCTTTTGCTTGTTGGCTGTTCTTCGGATGACGAAGAGTATATTAGTAATTGGGATTTTGTCCAAACTTATTGGACCAATCCTAAGAATTATATAGAGCCAGGCAATGGAATAGTAGGATATAAAGCGTGGTTTAGGAGCGATAAAAGTTTTACGATGGAATATGATGATATACCAGGTACTCCAGGTGTTTATGGTGTAGTAATAGATGGGGGATATGACTATGACCCTCCTATATTGACGCTAAATTCTTACGGTAGGAGTATAGTATATAAAGTGCACAAAGATAAGATGGAGCTTCAAGGCAAAAATATGCCAATGAATGACCAAACAGATATACAATTCCCGGAAGAATTATTTTTGTTTGATAATACTCCACCAGAGGAATAAAGAAAGAAGCATACAGAAGGAGAGGGCTTTTTCAGTCCTCTTTTTATCCTTATCTCTATCTGTCCAATAAAAGCTCTTTACTTGGTGAAATCAGAAATAAAATATAATATTCTTGCGGAATAATTGGAATTTTTATCTATATTTGCAGTGCATGGGTTGTACTTATAAAATTAGAATTAATCAGAGGATTAAGATATAGAAAGCTGTGTAGGTCACAACCCCCTGCATGGCTTTCGCCTTTTTATAACCGTGTGAAGGAGCACGGAACGTTTCTTGGACGTGAAGACATTATTATGAAAACAAATCAGATTATGGTTCGCCCAATGGGCGATTTTAAAGTAATTCAGAGAACGAAAGATGCATTTTTCAATGCTACCGATTTACTAAAGCAGTGGAATGGATTTAGTGGACAACAGAAGCAAATGGTGCACTATACCGATAATTCTTCGACAAAAGAGTTTATAAAAGCTTTAATGTCAGAGGAGATGTTTAAAGAACGTAATTCCGTTCTTATACAATCAAGAGGAAAGAATGGTGGAACATGGATGCATCCCTTGCTTTTTATTGATTTTGCAATGTGGCTCAATCCAACGTTCAAAGTGAAAGTTCTCAGATTTGTATATGATGAAATGATAAAATTCCGCAATCTTGCTGGCGATGCATACCCATCCATGTGTAAAGCGGTCAGTTCTATTTTGCCAGATGACCTATTCAAACAAAAGGTTAAAGACTTGGCAAAATCTCTCAATATCATAGTCTATGGTAAACATGAATCAGAAATGCGTAATAAGATTGGTGATGAAGCTAAAATTCGTGAATTATACGAGTTGGAGTTGCAAATAGCCCAATGGATAGATTTAGGATTTATCAAAGACTATAAAAGCCTTAAATCAACATTGACCAAATTGTATTACCGGAAATATCCTAATGTTCTCCCTATATAAATATAGTTTTGTTAGGGAATTAATATGAATAGGGGGGCACTCGTGGAGCTATAGTATGACCTCTCTTGTTTTTTAGGTCGTTAATATTAATGAGTAATTGACATCTAATATCCCGGCAGTCGTATTGCTGCCGGGGTGTCAAACATGAGCGTTGGTCGAAACCTTAACGTACGTCTATGCTACATGTGGCAATATTTTCTTAATCTCCTACAAAGCAAGAACCGAAACGCCCTCTGCTGTTGCTTGTGTAGTAAGCGGAAGCCGGAGTGTGGAAGCTATCGTATGCACTTCTTTTAGCTGGTTGTGCCAAAGCTGCTTTCATGGCTTCCTACTCTGCGTTTCTTGCTTCTTCATCCGCTACACGTTTCTTTTCATCAGCCCAAGCAAGTTTCAAGCAATCTGCCCATGTCTTTATTCCGTGGGTAAGAGAATACAGTTTCATGTACTTCTTTATCTGGTGGGCGGCTTTCATTATCTTGCTTAAATCGTAGCGTTTCATATATTTCTATTTATTGGTTTAACTTTGATGATGCAAATGTAAATAATATATTTGACACTATAAATGAAAATAGAAATAATATTCTTTCTTTTAACAATGTTTTGTAAACGATGTATTTTACACTGTTATAATAAACGTATCTTTGCAAAAAAGATAAATGTATGAATAGAATAGAATTACTTATTAAAGAGAAGGGGTTTAATATGACATCTTTCGCGGAGAAGATGAACACTACCAGACAGAACTTGTATGCTATATTGAAAAGTCCCTCTTATCCGACACTTGAAAAGGTTGCGGAAGCCCTTGATGTCCCTATGTGGCAGCTCTTCGCATCCCCAGAAGAGGTTACCAAAGAAACCAAAAGTGAATTATGTCCACATTGTGGTCAGCCCATAGCAATTAAAACGACAATAGAAAAGGCAGACTGACTATTTAGAAAATGTCTAAATTATAAAGAAATCGGTCTCTTGTTTTGGTTACATGTTTATTTCTGCTTTAATTTGCATAAGAAAAACTGTATTATGAGGCAAATACTGTAATTGTAATGTCGCTGGCAATGCTTATAGCATTGTTTAGGTGGTGTTATGTTTAGAGTGTGTCGTTCTTTCTATAATATAATAATCAAAACAATATGGGAAGTGTAATAGAAAGTAAGAAGGCAAAGTGTTCTTCAAAGCATCCACATCGTATAAAGCCTAAAGGTGATAGACTGGGATGGACGTTGCGAAGTGAAGTCAAGTACCCTCCCCTGCGTGAAATTGTTGGAGAGGGGAGAATTGTTAGCGACTCGTGCTGCTTCATTTCAACTACCACAAAAATGATTATGTAAATGTTGGACCGAATTCAACCGTTTAGATTAAAATTCATACAAAAAGCGTCTCCAAAAGAAAGGGACGCTTTTGATTTTTCATTGATATACAAATTTTATACTGACAGGACAGAGCTATGCCAAAGACTAAAGTATATAATTAGAGTGGAAGCGTATGAGGATGTTTTCGCTATTAAGTTCTATGCTGCAAGGGACAAGAAATTGGATAACAAATATAATAGAATTATAAAGGCTCACAATTACAAAAGCGCACTAAAGATATTTGTGACATGTGCGTCGATAATTCCTTCCCTGATAAAAGAATATCCACAAGCATCCTTTGCTGTAAATGGGGCAGAAAGCATGGATATGGAGAGTGACAAGGTTGAAAAGAGGGCAAACAACCAAAGGTTCAGAATATATAGAACGCTGGCATTAAATCTATTTGGGAGGGAAACATTTGAACACGTTGAATATAGCAATGTAAGCTCCTATATTCTTGTTAACAGAAAGGGTTGTGAAAATATAGAAAAGAAAACAGATAATATTAAAGATATGTTCTTAAAAAGAGGGTTTGACGTATAGAGAGAGTTTTATTGAGTAACAATGCAAGTAATGGGAGTTGATTATATTCCCTATACAATCTATTGGAATATGCTTTGAAAAGTATAGAATTGGCTTAGAAATATATGTTAATTAATTGTGTGATAATGCTATATTGCTGCGGCGCAGGCTGCCATTGAAGGCTGATTTCAATAATACTGAATAATGACATTTATGGGCTGCATGCTTTACTTGGTAATGGCATGCGGCCTATTTTGTTGGAAAAAACTGTAGTTTCTATTAATTTATTTGTATTTTCTTTAGTATATTTGCTTCCCATAATTTTATAGTTTCCAATAAGCAAGCAAAAAACGATGATATTGACAATTACGGCAGCATACGATGTTTGGACGAATGACTTCTATCAGAATAATGAAGCATTGGTATATAGTTTTGGGATAATTGTCATTCTGCTTTTGGTCATCATGATAATCATTTCCATCAGCAAGAGCAAAAGGTTGAAGACGTTGCAGCGCATCAATGAGGTTGCCGAAGAATCCAACCAGCTGAAGAATGCTTTCATCGCTAATATGACTCACGAAATTCGTACTCCTTTGAATGCCATTGTAGGCTTTACAACTATGCTTGCCGAAATGGATGATCTGGACAGAGAAACCCGTATGGCTTTTCTGAAGGAGATTAATGATAACAAGGACTCGCTGCTGCAACTGGTCAATGACTTGCTGGACTATTCGAAGATTGAGGCAAATACTCTGGAATATAACGATGGAGAAGTGGATGTAAACGCGCTGATTGATGAAGTCTGTACGACGGAGAATATGCGCTCGCATCCCACGGGCATTCAGGTGGAGTTTGTAGAACGGCTGCCTCAATGCCGTTTGGTGGTAGACCGCGTGCGTTTTGCCCAAGTCATAGGTAACTTGGTGAGGAACGCCTTGAAGTTTACGGAGATGGGCAGTGTGAAAATCGGTTGCAGGAGATTGAGCAACCATAACTTCTATTTTTATGTGGCAGATACAGGCTGTGGTATCGATGAAGTGGGAAGACATGCCATCTTTGAACGGTTTGTGAAGATGAACTACAATATCAAAGGTACGGGGTTGGGGCTTTCCATCACCAAATCTATTGTGGAGCACTATGGGGGAGGTATCGGTGTGGAGTCTAAGAAAGGGGAAGGCTCCACCTTCTATTTCACGTTGCCTGCCGGTATTGAATACAAAGAGTACGGTAAATTTTGATTTGCCAGTCCAAGAAGGCTCAATCAGCCATTTTCTTCAACTTCTTGAAGTGGCGGATTACTTCCAGATAATCGCGGTCGGTGCAGGCATTGAATTTATTCCATAAGTCACCCATTACAACGGCACCACCGAATCCGTAATCCTTAATCTCCAGTATGTTGTCGGGAGTAATGCCTCCCAAAGCCATGACTCTACTGTCTATGACCTTACTTTTTCCTGCTTGCCGCAACTCTTCGGCTGTGAAGCCGGACGTGACTCCGGACTTTGTGATGCAATTATATATCGGGCTTAGGAACAGATAGTCATAGAAATGCTTCTTGTTCTGCACTTCGTCCAGTGAATGGCAGGTGCAACTGATGTGACCCGAATAGTCATGGGGCTCTTTGGGATTGCGGGTGTTTAGATGAATCCCCATCAGGCTGAACTCTTCCTGCAGGTAGAAGTGCTCATGGGTAATGATGCGCTTATGGTATTTTGCGGGTATCAGCGTTAAAAGCCGTTCTGAATACATGGCGGGAGTTTCCGGCTTCCTCAGATGTAGAATATCCAGCCCCTCTTCGAATAGTGCCGTGATAATCTTGTCTTCTTCCACAAAAAATGTGGGTGCTGTTACTACGATGAGTTTCATTTCTTTTGTTTAACTTTTAAGTTTAGCAAAGTTAATGAATACTTATGGTAGAAGCCAAAGAATTTCTTTAAAATATGTTAGATGGCTATTTTAAACAAGAAAACGCATTCTTGAATCTTAGTTGCTCAAGAATGCGTCATTAACATGTTTAGTGGGACCTTGTTGCTTATTTCAGTCTTTTACCTACTACATCCCAGTCGATGATGCTCCACAGTTCGTTCACATGGTCGGCACGGCGGTTCTGGTAATCAAGATAGTAGGCATGTTCCCACACGTCGAATCCGAGTAGCGGAACAAGACCGGCGCGTACCGGATTGCTACCGTTGGCTTCTTTGGTGATGTGGAGTTTGCCGTTCTTGTCGGCAGACAACCAAGCCCATCCGGAGCCGAACAAGCCGACAGCTGCCGCGTTGAATTCCTTCTTAAAATTCTCAAAGCTGCCGAAGTCGCGTTTGATGGCTTCTGCCAGCTTGCCGGTAGGCTCGCTGTGGGCAGGCTTCGGGGCAAGCTGTAAGAAGTATAATGTGTGGTTCAACACTTGTCCTGCATTGTTGAAGATGGCACCGTCCGGTGCTGTGGCAACAATGGTTACCAGGTCTTTGCCTTCAAATTCCGTTCCCGGAACGAGGTTGTTGAGGTTGTTCACGTAGGTTTGCAGATGTTTACCGTAGTGGTAATCTATGGTTTGCTGACTGATTACAGGTTCCAGTGCATTGTTAGTGTAGGGAAGTTTTGGCATTTCGTAAGTCATAACTGTTATCATTAAAATTGTTAATATTGTATTCATAAGTTTCAATTATTTAATTTTGGAACTTTACTATATAAACACTATAACCTATAGAAATGTTCGTACGTCTCCGAAGCTTTTTTTATCTTTGCCTCCGTAAAAACAAAGGAAGAAAAAATATCATCATTTTAAGATTATACGGATATGCCCGATTATATAGAGGAACTGAACGAAGGACAACGGAACGCGGTGTTATACAATGACGGTCCGTCACTGGTGATAGCCGGTGCCGGTTCGGGAAAGACGCGCGTGCTGACCTACAAGATTGCTTATCTGCTGGAGAATGGCTACCAGCCTTGGAACATTCTGGCATTGACCTTTACCAACAAGGCGGCGCGCGAAATGAAGGAGCGTATAGCCCGTCAGGTGGGGCCGGAGAGGGCGCGCCATCTGTGGATGGGAACCTTTCACTCCATGTTCCTGCGCATTCTGCATGTCGAGGCCGGGTATATCGGCTTCACTTCGCAGTTTACCATTTACGATACGGCAGACAGTAAAAGCTTGATACGTTCCATTATCAAGGAAATGGGGCTGGATGAGAAAGTGTACAAGCCGGGGATGGTGCAGGCGCGTATCTCGAATGCCAAGAATCATCTGGTTTCTCCGGCAGGCTATGCCAACAACAAGGAGGCTTACGAAGGAGACCGTGCAGCCAAGGTTCCGGCGCTTCGCGACATCTACCAGAGATATTGGGAGCGTTGCCGGCAGGCAGATGCGATGGACTTCGACGATTTGCTGTTCTACACATTCCTGCTGTTCCGGGACCACCCCGAGGTGTTGGCGCGTTATCAGGACCAGTTCCGTTACATTCTGGTAGATGAGTATCAGGATACCAATTTTGCACAGCACAGCATTGTGCTGCAACTTGCCAAGAACCATCAGCATGTCTGTGTGGTGGGGGATGATGCACAGAGTATCTACTCCTTCCGTGGTGCTGATATTGACAATATTCTCTACTTTACGAAAGTATATCCCGATACGAAGGTCTTCAAGCTGGAGCAGAATTACCGTTCCACCCAGACCATTGTCCGCGCGGCCAACAGCCTGATAGAAAAGAACCAGTGGCAGATACGCAAGGAAGTGTTCTCGGAAAAGGAGAAGGGAGAGGCCATCGGTGTGTACCAGGCATACAGTGATGTGGAAGAAGGGGATATTGTGGTGAATAAGATAGCTGAACTGCGGCGTGAAAAGCGCTATGCCTACTCTGATTTTGCGATACTCTACCGTACCAATGCGCAGAGCCGTATTTTTGAGGAAGCCATGCGCAAACGCAGTATGCCTTACCGTATTTACGGAGGTTTGTCGTTCTATCAACGCAAGGAAATCAAAGATGTTATCGCTTACTTCCGTCTGATAGTGAATCCCAATGATGAAGAGGCTTTCAAACGTATTATCAATTATCCTGCACGGGGTATCGGAGATACGACAGTGGGAAAAATCATTGCTGCCGCCACCGGGCACAATGTCAGTTTGTGGACCGTGCTTTGTGAGCCGTTGGCGTATGGCTTGAACTTCAATAAAGGTACGGTGGGAAAGTTGCAGGCATTCCGCGAACTTATATCTGCCTTTATCACAGATGTTGCGGAGAAGAATGCCTACGAGATTGGTGCTGACATTATTCGCCAATCGGGTATCATCAATGATGTGTGTCAAGACAGCTCTCCCGAGAATCTGAGCCGTAAGGAGAATATAGAGGAGCTGGTGAACGGTATGAGTGATTTTTGCGCCCAACGGCAGGAGGAAGGAAACCCTAACGTGTTGTTGGGTGACTTCCTTTCGGAAGTTTCCCTTCTTACCGACCAGGATTCGGATAAGGATGGGGACGATGAGAAGATAACCTTGATGACTGTACATTCGGCCAAGGGATTGGAGTTCAAGAATGTGTTTGTAGTGGGGATGGAGGAGAATCTTTTTCCCAGCGGCATGGTGGGTGACTCTCCCCGGGCATTGGAGGAAGAACGGCGGCTGTTCTATGTAGCCATCACACGTGCTGAAGAACACTGTTTCCTATCGTATGCAAAGACGCGTTTCCGATATGGCAAGATGGAGTTTGGCAGTCCCAGCCGTTTCCTGAAGGATATAGATATACGTTTCCTGCGCCTGCCTCAGGATGCGGGAATGTTCCGCAGGGTAGAGGAGGAAGCTGGCGTTTTCCGCAGGGAGAACGCCAGAGGCTTTGCGCCTGATAAGGAAGATGCTCCGTATGGAGGAAAAGAGCGTGTGTCTGTACGGCCGAAGCAGCAGATTATTGCGCCGACCGTTCCACGTAACCTGAAACGGGTGGCGCCTTCTGCAAATACGGCAAGTACATCGCCTTCTGCCGGCGCGTCTGCCAACCGTGTACAGCAGGGACAACTGATAGAGCACGAACGTTTCGGCCTGGGTGAAGTTTTGAAAGTGGAGGGCGAAGGAGACAATGCGAAAGCCACCATCCGCTTCAAGAATGCGGGAGACAAACAACTTTTGCTGCGCTTCGCGCGTTTCAAAGTTATAGGGTGATGAATATTGTTTACAAAAGAATGACTTTGCAGAAGGGCGGCATCTGTTTTACTAAATATTCCCCGGAGAATTACTAAAATGAGGAGGACGATTTAGTAAATCTTCTCCGAAGTTTTACTAAATCGTTGGAGAGGGCTTGTCAACCCCTTGTGGCGTGTTTATTAGGATGGAATCATAAATGGTAAAAAAATATATATAAAATGACAAATAAAGACTTTTCCCTTTTCCCTTCTCCCTGCTATATTATGGAAGAAGGATTGCTGAGAAAGAACCTCGCACTGATAAAAAGTGCGGCCGACCGCGCAGGTGTGGAGATAATCCTCGCTTTCAAATCATTTGCCATGTGGCGTTCCTTTCCCATTTTCAGGGAGTATATAGACCACTCTACGGCAAGTTCTGTCTACGAAGCCCGTCTGGCATTGGAGGAGTTCGGAAGTAAGGCACATACGTACTCGCCTGCCTATACCGAGGCCGATTTTCCGGAGATAATGCGGTGCAGCAGCCATATTACTTTCAATTCGCTTTCGCAGTTCCACCGCTTTTATCCGGTAGTGGTGGCGGAGGGAAGCGGCATTTCCTGCGGTATCCGTATCAATCCTGAATACTCTGAGGTGGAAACGGAGCTTTATAATCCCTGCGCACCCGGTACCCGCTTCGGTGTAATGGCCGACCAGCTTCCCGAAGAACTTCCGGCGGGTATTGAAGGTTTTCACTGTCATTGTCACTGCGAGTCTTCTTCCTACGAGCTGGAACACACATTGGAGCACTTGGAAGGAAAATTCTCCCGCTGGTTCTCACAGATTAAGTGGTTGAATTTAGGAGGCGGGCATCTGATGACGCGTAAGGATTATGATGTAGAGCATCTTGTCCGTCTGTTGCAGGGCTTGAAGGGGCGCTATCCACATCTTCAAATCATTCTTGAGCCCGGTTCCGCTTTTACTTGGCAGACCGGTGTGCTGAGCTCGGAGATAGTGGACATCGTGGAAAACCGCGGCATTCGTACCGCCATTCTCAACGTTAGCTTTACGTGCCACATGCCGGATTGTCTGGAGATGCCCTATCAGCCTGCAGTGCGTGGAGCGGAGATGGGCGATGCGGGCCCTTACGTCTATCGCCTTGGAGGAAACTCCTGCTTGAGCGGCGACTATATGGGACTGTGGAGTTTCGACCATGAGCTGCAGATAGGGGAGAGAATCGTCTTTGAGGACATGATACATTACACCACTGTAAAGACGAATATGTTCAATGGAATTCACCATCCGGCCATTGCAATGTGGACAAAAGAAGGAAAAGCTGAAGTTTTCAAGCAATTTTCTTATGAAGATTATCGTGGGCGAATGAGTTGATAATCAAAAGTCTGCTTGTATGCCTGGCGAAAATGTACACTTTTCTGTGTGAAAAAAGTCTGCGGAATGTTTGCAGGTTTAAGGAAAATATCTACCTTTGCATCCGCAATCGCGGAAATAGCTCAGTTGGTAGAGCATAACCTTGCCAAGGTTAGGGTCGCGAGTTCGAGTCTCGTTTTCCGCTC
>ERZ791667.854-NODE-854-length-13314-cov-2.25288_pt1 | contig 13314 bp, 11 predicted proteins | sample MGYA00509959_ERZ791667 | MGnify/ENA primary metagenome ERZ791667 (study PRJEB30046, sample SAMN00715196) | human gut metagenome | study: EMG produced TPA metagenomics assembly of the A metagenome-wide association study of gut microbiota in type 2... | reverse complement strand
GAGGACTACTGCGACGGGCTCGGCGACTGCCTGCCCGCCTGCCCCACCGGAGCTATAACATTTGAAGAAAGAGAAGCTCCCGAATACAACGAAGAAGCCGTTAAAAAGGCAAAAATGCACAAAGCGGCGGTTATGCTTCACGGCGGATGCCCCGGTTCACGTTCAAGGGCAATTGAGCGCAAAAACGAAGCCCCAAAAAGCACGAACACGGTTTCGGAAAGCCGTTTGAGACAATGGCCCGTTCAGATAAAGCTCGTTCCGGTAACCGCTCCGTACTTTGAGAATGCGGATTTACTCATATCAGCCGACTGTGCTGCTTACGCATACGGAAATTTCCACGCAGATTTCATAAAGAATCGTATAACTCTTATAGGCTGCCCGAAGCTTGATGACACGGATTATTCGGAAAAGCTGACGGAAATCATAGCGCTCAACAACATCAAAAGCGTTACCGTTGTGAGAATGGAGGTTCCCTGCTGCGGAGGTATTGAAAACGCCGCAAAACAGGCTGTAAAGAGAAGCGGAAAATTTATACCGTGGCACGTGGTGACGATATCGACCGACGGAAACATTTTGGATTAAAAAGCAAAATGAACAAAGAAAAAATGAGCTGTAAAAATTTACAGCTCATTTTTTGTATCAAGAATTCTCTTTAATGTATTTGCCGTATTTAATTCTGTTAACTACAAAGCCTACACCGAGAATCAGCAAAAGCGGAACCAACAGTATAATAAGAGCCAATATACCGCAAACGACAATCGGAACGCCTTTTTTGCTCTTTTTGACGTTGCATTCAGGCTTTTTCTCTTTTTGAGGCTTCTTCCCCTGCTCGCCCTCTTTATAGAACGGCCTTATAGGAAGTATGGCGTCATATGACGGTATGCCCGAATTATGTAAAAGCGGTTCCGCAAAATCGGTAAACGAATCAGCAACCTTTATAAGCTTGCGCGGCTTTATATGAAGAGCGGCAAAAACCGAATCTACAATGTGAAGAAGCCCTACGGTTATTTTATATTCGTTATCGTCAACACTGTAAAGGTCTTCTCCGCCGTACAAATTAACTACAAGGTCACAGATAAAGTCAACAACGCTTTTATCGGCAATATCGGCATAATCCTCGGGCTTCAGCCCTGTTTCGGCACGGGTCAGCTTTGCGACTTTACCTATTGTAAGAGCATTAAGCTTTTTGGCAAACGGTTTTATAAGCCAGCCGATTTTATAAATGAGTTTTTTCTTTATGCTCATTGCCGTCGCCATATCGGCAAGCGTCGGAATATCCGTTCCGGCGGCTTTTATCATATCCTTTACCATACCGATAAGCTGATATTTGAGATACTCCTGAAGGGTTTTGCCCTCCAAATCGAAGTCCACCGTTTCGGTTATGAGGTCGGTGGTGGTTGAAACCATTTTTACATCCGGGTCCAAAACAATGGTGCGTATCGGTGCGGGATAACCTACGGTTGCTATATCGTAAAGCGTATTTCCGCGGTCGCTCGTTATCACGTCTATATCGTGTACGTGAGTGTGACCCGTAAGAATAAACTGTATGCCTAAATCGGCAAGCTCGTTTCTGCGCGTCTCGTAGTCGCCGAGCATATCGTTTTTGCCTATCAGCTCATAAATCGGCGACGGGGCTATAAGCGGATGGTGAGTCATAGCCAAAATAAACTGGTCGTTTTTGCGTGCATCCTCCGCCTGAGCCTTTATCCACTCAAAGCACTCATCCGAAAAGCCGCTTTTTCCCGAGAGATTGCTGTCGTCATTAAGTGCAAAAAGCCTGTAACCGTCGGCAAGCTGCACTACATATGACATACTGTCTCGATGAACAGCAATCGCTTCATCGGGGCCGAACTCTTTATACATATCATAGAGCTGCTCACGCTTTGCGGCAGGGATTTTCACCTTTTCATTGCCTACAAAGCTGTCTGTCAAGCCGTCATCCTGATAGTCGTGGGTTGCCGTAAGAACATAAACGCGTTTTCCGCTCTTTTTTAAATCGCGGAGCATTTCGATAAATTCCTCGTGTGCCTCAATTTCACCGTTGTTGGTGGTATCGCCCGAAAGCAAAACAATATCGGTTCGTTTATCTTCTTTTATCTGCTTAAAGGCAGCTCTTAAAAGCTCCTCGCTGTATTTTAAAAGCTTTTGGCTTTTGGCGTTTGCCGCATCGTAAGCCTTACCCTCTGTGCCGGTCTTTTTTGAATAGTAATGCGTGTCCGTTATCACGGTCACGGTAAGAGGTGTTTTTGCCAAATTTACTGACCCCCTTTTATTACTTTATCGCTTTTGTTTTGACTTCGTCTGCAAGGCGGTCGCAAAGAGACGAAAGCTCCATGGAGCCTATATCGCCCTCGCCGCGATGGCGAACGGAAACAGTACCGTTTTCAACTTCTTTGTCGCCGACAACGAGCATATACGGCGTCTTTTGAAGCTGCGCCTCACGTATTTTATATCCGATTTTTTCGGAGCGATCGTCAACCTTCACGCGGATGCCGTATTTTTTAAGCTCCGCCTCGATTTCATGCGCTCTGTCTGCATGGCGGTCGGCAATCGGAAGAACGACGGCCTGTACGGGAGACAGCCAAAGCGGGAATGCGCCTGCAAAATGCTCTATAAGAACGCCGATAAATCTCTCTACCGAGCCGAAAACAACGCGGTGAATCATAACGGGGCAGTGCTTTTCGCCGTCGGCACCCGTGTATTCAAGATTAAATCTCTCGGGAAGCTGGAAGTCAAGCTGAATAGTACCGCACTGCCAGGTTCTGCCGAGCGAATCTTCAATGTGGAAGTCAAGCTTCGGACCGTAGAACGCACCGTCGCCCTCATTTACGGTATATTCCTTACCGATGCTTTCGATTGCGTCGGAAAGCGATTTTGTGGCTTTGTCCCATTCCTCTTTTGTGCCCATATGGTCCTCGGGCATTGTAGAAAGCTCTATGGTATATGGCAGCTTAAAGAGATTATAAACCTCGTCAAAGAGCTGTGATATTCTTACAACCTCGTCGCGTATCTGGTCGGGAGCGAGGAGTATATGAGCATCGTCCTGAGTGAAACAACGTACGCGGAAAAGTCCGTGAAGCGCGCCCGAAAGCTCGTGGCGATGTACTCTGCCGAGTTCGCCGTAGCGAAGAGGCAATTCCTTGTATGAATGAGGCTCAAGCTCATAAACAAGTATGCTGCCGGGGCAGTTCATCGGCTTTATGGCGAAATCCTCACCGTCGATAACGGTTGTATACATATTATCCTTGTAGTGATCCCAGTGACCCGAAGTCTCCCAAAGCGAACGCTTCATTATCTGAGGAGTGGATATTTCAAGATAACCCCACCTCTCGTGAACCTCGTGCCAATAATCAATGAGGGTGTTGCGAAGAATCATACCGTTGGGAAGGAAGAACGGCATTCCGGGAGCCTCGTCGCGAAGTGCAAAAAGCCCAAGCTCCTTACCGAGTTTTCTGTGGTCGCGCTTTTTAGCCTCTTCAATTCTTTCAAGATATTCCGTAAGCTCGGACTGCTTTGTGAAAGATATACCGTATATACGCTGAAGCATTTTATTTTTTTCATCGCCGCGCCAATAAGCGCCTGCTATGGACGTAAGCTTAAACGCTTTTACCCGGCCTGTGTCGGGAATATGCGGCCCTGCGCAAAGCTCGGTAAACTCAGCCTGCTTATAAAATGAAATCTTCTCGCCTTTGCCGGCATGCTCTTTAATAAGCTCAACCTTATACGGCTCGTCCTTTTCCTCCATAAGCTTTAAAGCCTCGTCTGCGGAGAGGTCGAACTGCTCAAGCGGAATATTTTCCTTTACGATTTTCTTCATTTCAGCCTCGATTTTTTCGAGAATTTCGGGAGTGAAAGGAAAATCCACGTCGAAGTCATAGTAAAATCCGTTTGCTATTGACGGTCCTATTGCAAGCTTGGCACTCGGATAAAGACGTTTAACAGCCTGCGCGAGTATATGCGAAGTTGTATGCCAAAATGCCTTTTTGCCGTCCTCATCGTCAAAGGTAAGTATTTCTACATGACAATCCTTTGTTACCGGAGTGCGAAGGTCGCAAGTCTCGCCGTCAATCTTTGCAAGGCAGGCGGCTTTGTAAAGCCCCATGCCGATAGACTTTGCTATATCCATTACGGTCGTGCCGCTTTGGAACTCCTTTACAACATCATCCTTCAATGTAACTTTTACCATAAAAACTACCTCCATTATAATTAAAAAGCACTTCATCCCAGTAATCTGGGATGAAGTGCTATGCATTCCACGGTTCCACCCGAATTGACGATAAAAATCGCCCGCTCAACTGCTTTTAACGCAAGCTTACGTCACGCCTTAATCATCTGTTTTCGACGCGCGCTCGGGAGCGGTATCGGGCAGCTTTGCACGCTCTTCTTTCAGCCAACGAAAGAGCTCTCTTATGCGCAAACAATTTGCCGTCATTCTCCGTCAACGGTTTAACCTTTTTACTTTGGCTCTATATTATACTCATTTTTCCGATATGTCAAGAGATGATTTTAATTAAAAATTCTATTACAAAAACAGCGACGCAGGAGGACAGCGCAACCGTGAGCAAGCCCTTCTCAAAAAACGCAAGCAGCAGCGCCACTATGAGCCCTGCCACAGCCGCCGGAAATGTCATCGCCGCCAAGACTGCATACGGAATGTAATAAAGAAACGATCTTATAAATCTGTTTTCGATTTTTTTGCGAAAAATCACAAGCGGCAGCATTCTTATAAGATATGTGACAAGCGCCATAACCGCTATATATATAAATATGTTCTCAGCCGTTTTCATTTGCTTCGTCCTCCTTTACTGGTTTTAAGAGGGCGCCGACGGTTGCGGAAAGAACGGCACAAATAATTATTACAAATCCCGAAGAGACTTTACAAAGACCCGGCACGTATTTGAAACATATACTCAACGCCGCCGACAATAATACCACAACAGCCACAGTCTTATTATGCTTTGCGGGCGGAATAAATATAGCTATAAACATACCGTAAATCGCAATGCCGAGAGCGGAGCGCACGGACAGCGGAAGCACGGTGCTCGCCGCAGCACCTATAAGAGTACCGAGAGTCCACCCTACTATTGGCAAAAGGGCAAGCCCGTACATATATTTTTTGCCGACCTCTCCTTTTTGACCCGAGGCTACGGCAAATATTTCATCGGTATTGCTGAACGCTATTAAAAATCGGTCAAGCAAATTTACGCTCTTGTGAAGCTTTTGTGACAGAGAAACCGACATCAGCGCATAGCGTATGTTTATGACAAGCTGTGTTAGTGCCATTTCAAGATAAGCACCGCCGGCGAGAATTAAATCGAGCCCTGCAAACTGACCTGCCGAGGTCAAATTTGTCATAGAGATAAGCACCGCCGTAAAAACGGGCAAGCCGCCCTCGACAGCCATCATACCGAATGTAAACGAAACCGAAAGATAGCCGAGCGCTATCGGCAAACCGTCCTTCAGGCCTTTTTTAAAACTGTTTTGAAATTCCGTCATTTTTTCTTCCTGCGTTTTCTTCCCTATGATATAAAAAGCACACCACGGAGAAGCCCCGAACGGTGTGCTTTTAACAGCATTGAATATTATAATCACAAAGTCGATTTATGTCAATATTATTCGGTTTTATCCTTTAATCGAAGTGCTCTTGTGGCGTTGATAACCGCTACGACCATAACTCCGACATCGGCGAATATGGCGACTCCCATATTTGCAATGCCTACTGCGCTGAGCACAAGGCAAACGGCTTTCACAAGAAGGGCAAACGCAATGTTTTCTCTTACTATTTTCAGCGTGTGAACCGAGATTTTTTTCGCAAGAGAAATCTTAGCCGGATCATCGTCCATAAGCACTATATCGGCCGCCTCTATTGCCGCGTCCGAGCCGAGCGCGCCCATCGCTATGCCTATGTCGGCTCTTGAGAGCACGGGAGCGTCGTTTATTCCGTCGCCTACAAATGCCAGCTTTTCTTTGGGCTCCTTTTTGTCAAGGAGCTTTTCAACCTCCGAGACCTTATCGGCAGGGAGAAGTTCAGAGTGGACCTCGTCTATGCCTATTTCCGCGGCTACCCTGTCGGCAGCGGCCTTGGAGTCGCCCGTGAGCATTACCGTCTTTTTGACACCGTGCTTTTTGAGTTCGCTGAGAGCAAGCTTTGTATTGGGCTTTACAACATCTGATATTACAATACAGCCGGCATATTTTCCGTCCTCGGAAACATACACAACCGTACCCTCGTTATGCTCGGTTGAGACAGCGATATGCTCTTCTTTCATCAGCTTTAAATTGCCGACTAACACTCTTTTACCGTCAACTGCAGCCGAAACACCGTGGCCTGCAATCTCTTTTATATCTGTAACGCCGTTTTCGTCAATATCCTTGCCGTAATATTTTTTAAGACTGAGGCTTATCGGGTGACTCGAAGCGCTCTCGGAATACGCCGCCAAGCGTACAATGGAATCCTTTGTGTATCCGTTTTCGGGATATACTCCGGTTACCTCAAAGACTCCCTTTGTAAGAGTTCCGGTTTTATCAAACACAACATATTTCGTATCTGAAAGCCCCTCAAGATAATTGGAGCCTTTTACAAGTATACCGTTCGCCGAAGCACAGCCTATACCCGCAAAAAACGAGAGCGGAACCGATATTACAAGAGCGCACGGACAGCTGATGACAAGGAAGGTAAGCGCTCTGAATATCCAATCGCTCCACATGGCCGTGTGACCGGCAATAAGCTTTATAACCGGAGGTAAAATTGCGAGTGCAAGTGCCGAAAAGCAAACCGCCGGAGTATAATATCTTGCAAATTTTGTTATGAAATTCTCGGAGCGCGACTTTTTCATACTTGAATTTTCAACAAGGTCAAGTATTTTTGATACGGTTGAATCGCCGAACTCCTTGGTGGTTTTTACCTTGATGACGCCGGTCATATTGATGCAGCCGCTTATAACCTCATCGCCCGTTTTGACATTTCGCGGCAGGCTCTCACCGGTTAAAGCACTTGTATTGAGCGATGTGTCACCGCTTGTAACAACGCCGTCTATCGGGATTTTTTCACCGGGATTTACGGTTATTTCGGTACCGACCGCCACTTCGTCGGGATCAACCTTTTCGAGTTTTCCGTCAACCTCGACATTTGCATAGTCGGGTCTTATATCCATTAAGGCGGAAATATTGCGTCTGCTCTTGCCGACAGCTATGCTTTGGAAAAGCTCACCTATCTGATAAAAGAGCATAACGGCAACGCCCTCTTTATAATCGCCGAGTGCTATGGCACCGACGGTAGCAACCGCCATAAGGAAATTCTCATCAAAGACCTGACCCTTAAAAATGCCTTTAACGGCCTTTTTGAGAATGTCGTAGCCGATTATAAAATACGGTATCAGGTTTAAAACAAGCCAAATGTATTTATTGAGAGTTATAAATTTGCCGATGACGGAAAGACATACTATCAGCACAGCCGAAGCAATTATCCGCCACAGAACGTTTTTCTGTTTTTTACTCATAAATATCTCCCTCACTTATTTATTTGCCGAAAGCGGCATCTCATAACATCAGATATATATTTCGCAGTCGTCCTCTACTCTTTTGCAATTTTTGAGGACTTTTTTCATAACGGCTGCCTCATCGGCACCGTCGTCAAATTCTACTTTCATTTTTTGTGTCATAAAAGATACAACGGCTTCACAAACGCCGTCGGTCTTTTGAGCGGCTTCCTCCATTTTTGCGGCACAGTTTGCACAATCGACTTCTATATTGTATGTTTTTTTCATAATAACAACCCTTTCTTCGGCTGCTCTCTTTCGGAACAGTTGAGCAACCATTCATTTGTTGTCTATATTATAGTTGAACATATGCTCAATTGTCAATATGTTTTTTGAAATTTTAAATTTTTTTATTTTGGTGAAGCATCATTTCTAAAGCGAAAATTCGCACGGATAAAAGTCTTTCTGTCTGTACGATTTCACATAGAAAGTGAAAAAAGCCCCGAATAATGTTTTCGAATATTCGACCCTGTAAATTATTCAATTGTGACGGAATATTATATCGACAATATAATCGCCGATTTTATATCATGTATATTTAAGAAGCCTTAATCGCCCAAGTGCTGATGGCGGATATGCTCGTCCGCTATTTCGATAACGGTTGTAATGTGCTCATCGTCAAAGCTGTAAAACACATGCTTGCCGTCTCGGCGAGCCTTAACTATGTTGTTCGCCTTTAAGAGCGCAAGCTGATGAGACACGGCTGACTTAGTCATACCGAGTGCTGCGGCAAGGTCGCTCGCGCTTATCAAGTGCCATAACTATTTTGGCTCTCGTGGGATCACCGAGGACTTTAAACAGGTTTGAAACACCGTTTATCTCCTTCTCAGAAAACATATTGTTTTTTATATCGTCAACAACCTCTTGCATAACGGCATTACAGTCGCACTTATTATCAGCCATTATTTTTCACCTCATAAACATACGGTATCGTACTGTTAAGAATATTATATATCTTAAAAACAAATATTTCAAATAAAATGTGTATACACAAAGGAACGCCAAACGATATTGCAAAAAAGGACTCAGCCTACGCTAAGTCCTTTTTGGTGACCCGGACGAGATTTGAACTCGTGTTACCGCCGTGAAAGGGCGGTGTCTTGACCGCTTGACCACCGGGCCGTTATGGTAGCGGCAGTGGGACTTGAACCTACGACCTTCCGGGTATGAACCGGACGCTCTAGCCAACTAAGCTATGCCGCCATATATGCCGCTTTTTCAGCGGCTTTGATATTATAATATAAAGTGTACTGCTTGTCAATAGTTTATTTATGATAAAATGAAAATTACATTGCAATGCGGCATACCGTTTTTCAAAAGCCGCATTGCAACAAAAAAGTCAAACCGTTACTTCTCCATGAGCGTTACCATTACCGCCTTTTGAGCGTGGAGACGGTTTTCGGCCTCATCAAATATCTCATCCGCGTGAGACTCGAACACATCTGCGGTTATCTCTTCACCGCGGTGAGCCGGCAAGCAATGCTGAACCATACAGCCGCTGTTTGCAACCGCAAGCAGTTCCTTATTGACCTGATATTTGCCGCCGAATATTTTTTTGCGTTCTTCGGCTTCTCCCTCCTGCCCCATTGACGCCCAAACGTCGGTAAAGATGACGTCGGCACCGCTTGCAGCCTCCATAGGCTCTGTAAACATCGAAAATCCCGCATAATTATTTGCAAAGTCAAGCACGCGGCTGTCGGGTCTGTACCCCTCGGGGCAAGCCACCGATACCTGCATACCTGTTTTAAGTCCGCCGACTATAAGAGAATTTGCCATATTGTTGCCGTCGCCTATGTAGCACATTTTAAGGCCGTCAAGGTGTCCCTTGTGCTCACGTACCGTCATAAGGTCGGCAAGCACCTGGCACGGATGGCAAAAATCGGTAAGACCGTTAATTATCGGGATAGAGCCGTACTTCGCGAGTGCCTCAACCTCGGACTGCTCAAACGTTCTTATCATAATGCCGTCGATATAGCGAGAGAGAACTCTTGCGGTATCCTGTATAGGCTCGCCGCGTCCTATCTGAAGATCGCGGTTTGAAAGGAAGAGTGCCTGTCCGCCGAGCTGATACATGCCGGTTTCAAAAGAAACTCTTGTTCTTGTTGAGGATTTTTGGAAAATCATACCGAGGGTCTGACCCTTGAGCCTTTGATGCGCTATGCCGTGCTTGTTTTCATATTTAAGCTGATCGGCAAGGTTTAAAAGGTCAGATATTTCACCCGGAGTTGTCGATAAAAGACTTAACAAATGCTTCATTTTAATTCACAGAGCCTTTCCGGCTACAAATATAGTCACGTTGCCCCTGCCGTAGCCGTGCAAGGCGTGAAAAACTGCATAGGAGTTTATTCAGAAAGGGTCTTTTCGAGAATCTCAAGTCCCCTGTCTATTTCGTCATATGTTATGGTGAGCGGAGGAAGCATACGAAGCGACTGCTTGGCGGTTAAAATAAGAAGCCCGTTTTCAACACAGCGCGCCGCCACATCCGCCGCCTTTTGATTTTTAAGGTCTATACCTATCATAAGGCCCATACCGCGCACCTCGGAAACATCCTTAAACGAAGAAACCTTGTTTCTTATGTATTCGCCCTTTTCGCGGACGTCCTTTAAAAATTCTTCGTCAAGACGGCTTAATATCTTTACCGTGCCCGATAAAACCACGGGATTTCCGCCGAAGGTGGTACCGTGAGTGCCGGGAGTCAAAACGCTGCCGAACTGCTCTTTTGCAAGGCACGCTCCTATCGGCCGCCGAGACCCTTTGCGGATGTCAAAACGTCCGGCTTTACGCCGATATTTTCCCAAGCATAGAGCTTACCTGTTCTGCCGACGCCTGTCTGCACTTCGTCGAATATGAGAACAATATCGTTTTCATCGCAAAGCTCTCTTATGTATTCTATATAATCGCGCGGAGTTATTACGACTCCGCCCTCGCCCTGTATAACCTCAAGCATTACCGCGCAAACCGTTCCGTCGAGAAGCTCGGAAAACGCTTTTTTGTCGCCTGCCTCGGCATATTTAAAGCCGCCCATAAAAGGCATAAAATACTTGTGGTAGTGCTCCTGCCCCGTTGCGGTTATTGTAGCCATGGTTCTGCCGTGGAAAGAATTCACAAGTGATATTATCGTATTTCGGTTTTCACCGTATCGGTCAAAGCTGTATTTTCTCGCAAGCTTTATGGCGCACTCATTTGCCTCCGCTCCGGAATTGCAAAAAAGCACCTTATCAAATCCGCTTTTTTCACACAGAAGCTTTGCCGCCTTGGCAACAGGCTCGTTATAATAGAGATTTGATGTATGCTGAATTTTATCTATCTGCCCGATAACAACCTTTTTCCAGCCATCATCGTTTACGCCGAAAATATTAACGCCTATACCCGAAGTAAAATCAATTACCACTCTGCCGTCGGAGGCCGTCAGAGACGCATTTTTGCCGCCCGTCAAGGCTATCGGGAAATGACCGTAAGTCGGCATTAAATATTTGTCGGCAGTATTTTTAATTTCGTTAAAATCCATTTTATCAGTCCTTAATAAACTAATCTTATTATATATACAAAGTCCGAAAAATGCAATTGCCGTTTAACGCAAGCTGTTGTCGGCGAAGCTGTATGTATATACTGCGAGCTGCACAGAACGAAGTATAACGGAAAAAAAGACACGAAATCACCCGTGAAACATTGTGCCGAAGCCCTCATCCGTGAATAACTCCATAAGAATAGAATGCGGTATACGTCCGTCGATTATGTTGGTCTGAAGAACTCCGCGGCGGACGGCCTCTACGCAGCAGTCGATTTTCGGTATCATACCGCCGGAGATAACGCCCTGAGACTTGAGCGACGGTATTTCGGAAACCTGAACGTCGTGAATTAAAGTGGAATCATCGTCTTTATCCATTAAAAGTCCGCTGATGTCGGTCATAAGCAAAAGCTTTTCCGCGTGGAGACTTGCGGCTATTGCCGCCGCGGCGGTATCGGCGTTTATATTGAACACCTCGCCGTTCTCGCCCGTTGCAACGGAGGAAATAACGGGGATATATTTATTTTCAAGAGTGTAATCTATAACGTCGGTATCGATTTCGGTTATCTCGCCTACAAATCCGACGTCCGATTTTGTGTATTTAACGGCCTTCATCATTTCGCCGTCGATACCGCAAAGGCCTATCGCCTTGCCGCCGTGCTTTGAAATGAGCTGTACCAAATGCTTATTCACCTTGCCGGCCAAAACCATTTGAACAATATCTATTGTCTCTTCGTCGGTATAGCGCAGTCCGTTTACAAAGCGGCTCTGCTTGCCGACACGTTTGAGCATATCGGATATTTCCGGTCCGCCGCCGTGAACAAGCACAATATTTACTCCGACGGAACGAAGAAGAACTATGTCGGTCATTACGGCATCCTGAAGCTCTTCGTTTACCATGGCATTGCCGCCGTACTTTATGACGACCGTTTTATTTTGATATTTCTGAATATACGGTAAGGCTTGAACGAGAACCTCGGAACGGTCCGAATTTGTTATATTTGATATTTCCATATTTCTCCTCCGATAAATGTCTGTGAATGCTGCGTTTATGCGTTTTGCGCTCAGGTGCGGTAATCGCCGTTTATCTTGACGTAATCGTATGTCAAATCACAGCCGTAAGCCGCGGCAGAGAAGCTGCCTGATTTTAAATCGACAAGGATATACACCTCATCACAGACTAAGACTTTTTTCGCAAGTTCTTCGGAAAACGGAATTCCCGAGCCGTCCTTGCACACTTCTATTTCTCCGCCTGCCGAGCTGAATTTCACATCAACCTTATGAACGTCAATATCGGCTCCGCTGTAACCGAGAGCGCAGAGAATTCTGCCCCAGTTTGCATCCGCTCCGAACATAGCCGCCTTAACAAGCGACGAGCATATAACCGACTTTGCACATATTTTTGCCGTCTTTTGGTCTGCGGCACCCGAAACAATACATTCAACAAGCTTTGTTGCACCCTCGCCGTCTTTCGCCATAAGCTTTACAAGCTTTTCGCAAATTGCCGCAAGCGCACAAGTAAAGGCTTTATAATCTGCGTTTTCGGAGGTTATTTTCTCGTTTCCGCAAAGTCCCGACGCCAAAACAGCCACGGTATCGTTGGTGGATGTGTCGCCGTCTACGGAGAGCATATTAAAGCTGTCTTTAACCACCTCGAGAAGTGATTTTTTAAGCATTTCCGCCGAAATGTCGGCATCCGTTGTAATAAAAGCAAGCATCGTTGCCATATTCGGGTGAATCATACCGCTACCCTTGGAAATGGCACCTATACGGCATTTTTTGCCGCCGAGAGAAAACTCACAGGCAAATTCTTTTTTTACGGTGTCCGTTGTCATTATCGCATTTGCCGCAGAATCAGAGCCGTCCTTATTAAGACCCGAAACAAGCTTCGCCATACCGTTTTTAATGGGCTCAAGGTCTATTGGCTGACCTATAACTCCGGTGGAGGCTACCACAATATCGCTTTTTGAAATGCCGAGTGCGTCCGCGGTTATTTTGCACATTTTCTCCGCTTTTTCAACTCCGTCGGCATTGCAGGTATTGGCTATGCCGCTGTTGCAGACAATTGCGCGCGCCTTGCCGTCGCTTATATTTTCACGTGTGACGGTTATCGGTGCTCCGCACACAAGATTTTGCGTATAAACAGCCGCCGCGTCACAGTCCTTTTCACAGTAAATAAGTGCGAGATCCTTTTTCTCCTTATTCTTACGGATTCCGCAATGAATTCCGTTTGCGGTAAATCCTTTCGGTGCGGCGACACCGCCGCCG
>ERZ791667.852-NODE-852-length-13372-cov-2.2659_pt1 | contig 13372 bp, 12 predicted proteins | sample MGYA00509959_ERZ791667 | MGnify/ENA primary metagenome ERZ791667 (study PRJEB30046, sample SAMN00715196) | human gut metagenome | study: EMG produced TPA metagenomics assembly of the A metagenome-wide association study of gut microbiota in type 2... | reverse complement strand
CCACAACTACGCCCTGCACCACCATATAGGTCAATGACACCGCGACATGAGGTATCTTCAGTTCGTTAGCCATTATCTGATACAAATGTTTCCGGTGGGGCAGACCAATATTTTCATGCAACATCAATCGATGGACAATAGTCAGCACACTGTCTGCTCCATATACTGCCAGAAGCACAATCCAACTAAAATCTTCCGTATCGATTATCAGCTTACCGATTAAAAACAGAATAATAAAAGCAATACTGACCGACCCCACATCACCGGCAAAGCATTTTGCCCTCTTACGGAAATTAAAAAAATTAAAAACCAGCACCGCACACAGCATGGTATAAATCAAACCCGGTTCAACGAACGAAACAACCCAATGATTGATAAACGCCAAAGATCCAAGTACAACCAGCGAATATCCCCCCGTGATGCCATTAATTCCATCCATAAAATTATAGGCATTGATAATCCCTGTACATGCGATCAAAGCCACAACTACAGTCCACCAGGGAAGAGTAAACAACTCCCACTGATAGAACATCAAGCCCATCGCCGTAAAATGAAAAACAAGACGAAGTCCTTGTGATATGGAGCGGATATCATCTACAAAGCTGATCACCGTCACCAGAGTGAGAGCCAACATAAACCAAGGGTACTCAAACTGATTTGTCAGAAAATAAGCCAATGCACCCAAGTAGAAGATAATTCCTCCACCCCGCAGTGTAATCCGGGTATGCGAACTCCGTTCATTCGGTTTGTCGATAATATTATATTTATCGGCAATATGAAAATAAAAAAGTTCTGCCAGAAATAGCAGAACTAAGATTATCAGATAATACATAAGTTATTCAGTTTCTTCAAATAAACGAATAGTCTTTATCAGCCCTTCTTTAGCGGTGACCGGCATTTTATCAATCCCCAAAGCGACCTTTATCTTGGCGTTACTTACTACATAGTTCTCCGTCAGTTTACGAAGTCTTTCGGTATTCAAAGGCAAGTGGAGTAAAGTCCCCAGTCCAGCACATCCTTCCATAAAACGCTTGTTCATTTTCCAGATGTGAGGCTGTTTTCCCATTACCTCGCACATGATGGCAATCAGTTCATTCGTTGACAGAGCTTCATCATCACCCATGTGGTAAATACCCGAAGGGACATCTTTTGTCAATAATTCCTCAATCACATAACATAGGTTATCGATTGAAGTAAATGAACGACGATTTTCAAAATCACCTAATGGCCAGGGAATTCCTTTCTTCACCACATTATATAATAAATTCAAGTTTCCTTTATTACCCGGACCATGAATCATACAAGGACGAAGAATATATACCTGCTTATCCGTGTTTGAAAATGTAAAATGCTTCTTTATATACTCCTCAGCCTGTATTTTGCTTTCGCCATAGGGCCCTACCGGAGTCGGAATCACGTCTTCAGTAAGCACATCCCCTACTACACTATCGGCAGCAGCTTTCACCGAACTAAAGAAAATGAATTTCTTGGCAGATGATTCCAGAAAGAAATCAAAGATCTTTTGGGTAAGACCGGTATTGATATCAAAATAGGACTGAGCGGCCGATTGTTTTTTAGTATCATGAGCCTTTCCGGCAAGATGAATAATGACATCAAACTTAGGAAGAGTTTGGGAAGAAAAAGAAGTAGATTTAATATCTTGCCAAGAAAAAGTTTTCAATATCCCATCTTTAACAGGAGCCACAATATCCAAACCATAAAAGATACAATTCTCTTTTAAAGCTTCAACCAAGTTAGAACCCACAAAGCCATGAATCCCTGTTACTAATATATTCATCATTACTGTCCAATACACGTATATTCAAAACCCATATCATGCAGTTCTTTCTTATCATAAATATTCCTGCCATCGATAATCAAAGCTCGATTCATCGTCTTTTTCAATACACCCCAGCTAGGCATACGAAACTCTTTCCACTCTGTAACCAGTAACAAGGCATCCGCATCAAGAACCGCATCATACATATCATTGGCATACTCTATGCTGTCCCCTATCCGCCGTTTACATTCTTCAACAGCAATAGGATCATAAGCTTTACCCCCCCCGCCACAAGACAAGATCTTATCTATTAGAACCAGAGCAGGAGCCTCGCGCATGTCATCCGTTTCCGGTTTAAAAGACAGCCCCCACAACGCAATACGCTTTCCCGAAAGATTTCCATCAAAATATCTGATCAACTTATTAAAAAGAATACTTTTCTGAGAATTATTAACTTCTTCAACAGCCTTAAGCACACGCATGGAATACCCATTCTTATCGGCCGTTTTTATCAGGGCTTTTACATCCTTAGGAAAACAAGAACCACCATATCCACAACCCGGATATAGAAACTTACTACCTATTCGGGAATCAGCACCGATCCCCTTACGGACCATATTTACATTTGCACCAACCAACTCACAAAGATTCGCAATATCGTTCATAAAACTAATACGAGTGGCCAACATAGAATTTGCCGCATATTTTATCATCTCGGCAGAAGGGATATCAGTAAAGAGCAAACGATAATTATTCATCATGAACGGTTTATACAAACGCTCCATGATAGATTTGGCTCTCTCAGAATCGACTCCCACAACTACCCGATCCGGCTTCATGAAGTCATCAACGGCATCTCCCTCTTTCAGAAATTCAGGATTGGAAGCCACATCAAATTCAAGATTCAAACCGCGTTTATCCAATTCATCCCGGATTGTAGCTTTCACCTGTTGCGCTGTGCCGACAGGAACAGTACTCTTCGTTACCACCAGTACATAATGGTTCATCGTTTTACCAATCGTACGGGCAACTTCAAGCACATACTTTAAATCCGCACTGCCATCTTCATCAGGAGGAGTACCAACTGCACAAAACACAACCTCAACATCATTCAAACATGAGGCTAAGGAAGTAGTGAACTTCAAACGCCCCGCATTGTAATTGCGGTGCACCATGTCTTCAAGTCCCGGCTCATAGATCGGAATTATGCCTTTTTTAAGATTATCAATTTTAGATTCCATCACATCAACGCATGTGACGTCTACTCCCATCTCAGAGAAACAGGTACCTGTAACCAAACCAACGTAACCTGTACCAACTATAGCAATCTTCATAATTATAGATTATAAAATTCTTTATACCAACTTATTGTTTTCTTAACGCCCGCCTCCAAGGACGTATTGGGTTGAAAACCAATTTCCCGCGAAAGAGAAGAAGTATCCGCATAGGTCTGATACACATCCCCGGGCTGCATCGGAAGATAGATCTTGTCAGCTTCCCTTCCGATTGACATTTCTATAGCACGTATAAAATCCATCAATTTTACAGGACGGGAATTACCAATATTATAAATCTTATAGGGAGCACAGGACATGCTTGGATCCGCAACCTCAGCATCCCAGCACTGATTCCCTTCTGGAATAGAATCAGCCACTCTCAAGACACCTTCCACAATGTCATCTATATATGTAAAATCACGAAGCATGTTGCCATTGTTAAAGACCTTGATGGGGCGACCATGCAAGATAGCATCCGCAAATAGAAAAGGAGACATATCCGGTCTACCCCAGGGACCATATACCGTGAAGAAACGAAGACCCGTAGAAGGTATATTATATAAATGGCTATAAGTATGTGCCATAAGTTCATTCGACTTCTTGGTTGCGGCATACAGACTCACCGGATGGGCTATGCCATCTCTCTCTGAAAAAGGAACCTGTCCATTCAAACCATATACACTACTGGAACTGGCATAAACCAAATGTTTCACCTGACTGTGGCGACAACCCTCGAGAACATTCAGAAAACCGTCTATATTACTTTCAACATAAGCATATGGATTCTCAATGGAGTAGCGCACTCCCGCTTGTGCGGCCAAATTGATTACTACATCAAAATTTCCATTAGCAAACAGCATTTGCATAGCCTGCCTATCCTCGAGGTTCATCCGCACAAAACTAAATCGAGGATAAACATTACTCCGTGTGAACTTATACCATGACAGTTCAGATTGAGAAACACCTAAGCTCGAAAGGCGTCCATACTTTAAATTAATATCATAATACGAATTGATATTATCCAAACCCACAACTTCATCCCCACGTTGCAAAAGACGCTTACAAACATGCGAACCTATAAATCCGGCAGCACCGGTTACCAATAATTTCATAAAGTTCCAATAACTAATGTTCTATAAATATCCAAATGTTTCTTTATTACGTCATCAATAGAAAAGTCCTTCTCAGCCAGCTTCCGGGAATTACGTCCCATACTCTGTCTTACATCTTTATTTTCAAATAAAAAACTTAATCGGGAAGCCAACGTATCACTGTCTTTTATGGGAATCAGATATCCATTATAACCATCAATTACAGTCTCTTTACATCCGATCGAATTAGTAGTTATAATAGGCCGTCCTATAGCGGTTGCCTCAATCAAGGATTTAGGCAGTCCCTCCTTATAGTAAGAAGGGAAAGCGACAATATGGCAGTCCTTTAACAAATCCAAAACATCCGTCCGATAACCTAACCACTTGATATACTTCCCGTCACAGACCGCTTGTAATTCGCTTTCTTTTATTGCCATGGGATTATCATCAAGTCCGCCACACAATAAGAACTGAGCCTTACCCTGGTATTGCTTCCTAAGTTTTATAGCGGAATCTGTCAGGATAAAGATACCTTTCTCTACAATCATACGAGCTGTTAACAGAACTTTGATCTTCCCCTCCTCCGGTTCAGGAGTATAATTATACTGTTTCAAGTCAACCCCGGACCCCTTAATTTTATAAGCTTGAGATTCCTTTATGATCTGATGTTTTAAAAACAATGACTTGTCTTCATCATTTTGAAAAATAACAGCGACATTATTACGATGATGAGAAAAACGAAGTACTTTAGGAAGTAATTTCGAAATAATAGACCGGTTTCCCTCTGAAAAAAATATACCTAAACCGCTAACAGCATTAACGATCCCATGGATATTAGCCAATTTCGCAGCCAAAGTACCCCAAAGAATCGTTTTCAAACCGACATGATGCACAATATCCGGATTCTCACGACGATAAAGATGGTAAAGGAACCAACAAGTATGCAGTTCCTCTAACAGGTTTTGTCCCGAACGATTCATGGGTAAATCGATCACCTTAAGGCCAAGTGCCTCAATATCTTTCTTTTTTCCGGTATCCTTGGTTACGATAGTGACATTGTAACCAGACTTTTGAGCAGTTAGTGCAATATCTTTGCGATGAGAGAGAAAAAACCAATCAACGTTAACTACGATGAAAAGACCCTGCATTTATTTTTTTACTTAAAACTTTCTTATATTCTTCTATATATTTTTCAACCATCATATGTATATCATATTGGAAAGCTCTGTTAAAACATCTTTCGGAAATCTGATTATAATATTGTTTGTCGATCAGTAATTTGGTAATACAATAAGCAAGATACTTCTCATTACCTGCGGGAAATAGCAAACCTGCCCCTTCCACTACTTGCTTAAGTCCTGCTACATTAGAAGCTATTACAGGTTTCTTACCAGCCATAAACTCTACAGCTGTCAATCCAAACCCTTCCCAAAAAGAGGATTGTACTCCTATATAAGAAGCAGAGATTAATTCTGGAATATCATCTCTTTGACCTAAAAAAATGATTTTATTTAAGACTCCTAATTCGCGAGCCAATCGTTGGCAGTGTTCAATTGTAGGACCTGTACCTGCAAATACAAATATTACATTATCAACAACTATATGTGGAACAGCTCTGATGACGGTCTCGTGATCTTTCTGAGTAGAAAATCTTGAGATCATCAAAACAATTTTAGTTTTTCGTGACACATCAAATATTTTCGCACATTTCTTTTCGTTATTTATAAAGAAATCACTCAAATTTACACCGTTGCTTATCTGAACAAACCTCGAATCATTATCTTTAGCATTCAACCATTCTTTTAAGTTAGATTGCGTTTGAGGACTAATGGAAATAATTCTTTTATATTGTCCATATATAAATCGTTCTATTAAAAATAATATTTTTTTTCCTCTCCGTCTATTGTTTGTGCTATGTTCCGTAAAGAATAACATAGCTGATGGAAATAGCAAATTAGTTAATGCTACCCAATATAATGCAGGGAATAAATGTACATGAATGATTTGGTATTTCATCCGTAAAGGAAGCAAACGTAAAATCAGCAATGGATTGTAATAACTTTTACAATTTAAAGAATAAATTTGAATTCCACTATTTCTTATTTTTGCATCAAAACTATTATCAACACTCTTTAAAACGAGCAAAGATACATTCACTCCACTATTTTTCATTAATGGCAATATATCAGTAAGTAATTTTTGTGCACCTCCTATTTCCAAAGAATTTATTATGTGCAGAACATTCATCTGTAAATATTAAATTACAAGTAATTACTACTTCTTTATAAATTTTAAACAACTCAAATTATACAGTGATAACCTTATTTATACGACAAAAAAGATTTTAGATTGTCAATCCCCATGCTCTTTATATTAATCATGGCGAAATATCCCCAAGAGAAGTAATATCTAATCAATTTTTCTACACATAAAATCTCGTTATAACCATTCTTACTTAACACGGATTTTCTCTCTTCATCTATCTTTCCAGATGATGTGATACTTATTTCATGTACTCTGAAACCCATAATATCAATATTAACATATTGACATCTAAATTTTTTGAATAGTCTTAAGATATAATCATAATCTGCTGCAGCCTTGAATTTACTATACTCATATTCACCAATATCAATACATGCATTTTTAGAAATAAAAAGAGTACCATGCCCAACAAACGTTAATTTTTTAGAACACAGCAAAGTACGAAAGTTGACCTGAAATCCTCTCTTGGTTTTAATAAATTGCCCATTAGCAGTAATCTTTTTCAGATTTCCATAGATACCTTTATACTTCTGGGGCATTCTTTTCAATTTGCTTACAACATTACTAATTACATCTGAACTTAAATAGATGTCATCTGAATTTAATACAGCAATATAATCTCCAGTCGCAAACTTCATACCTTTATTAATGGCATCGTACATGTTTTCATCAGGCTCACTCACAAACACAGCAATTCTTTCTTGATATTTACGTATAATTTCAATTGTGCCATCAGTAGAACCACCATCTATTATAATATACTCAATATCATTATAAGATTGAGACAAGACACTTTTTATAGTTTGCTCAATATAAGACTCACTATTAAAGCAAACCGTAATTATACTTATTTTAATCATTTAATAAAAGATTTTATTTTACACTATAGGCATATGATAAGGCTAACATTGTCCAATACCAAGGAACATAAATCAAGTCAACAAAACAGAAATGAATAGTTGAAGTTACAAATGCAGCCACAAAGGCCCAACGCACTCTCTTATCTTTAATTCTTAATATACGCCTAAATGAATTCAACAAAAATGAAAGAAACAACACTATACCTAAAATACCTGTACTCATTAATATGCCAACATACAAAGAAATAAAAGATGGAGTCTTCAAAGTACTAAAAGCAGCAGCTCCATAACCAACTATTAGATTAACCCCTGAAAGAAAATGTTCCAATCCTATAATCCGATCACTTCTATCATTGAAAGAAGAGTTATCAGTATCTAATTTAGTCATTACAACCTGATAACCCATATCTAAAATAGGGAAAAAAATTAATACTATAAACAAGCAAATAATACAAGTCAAGAATAGTTTCTTCAACAAGACATTTAGACTTACAGACGAAAAAATATAATAATACAGATATATTAATACAGATATTAATAATGCTATCAAACCAAATGAACTAAATGACAAAAGCAAAGATATTATTATAACGAAAAGATACAAATATCTAATCACTTTGCATTTAGTATTAGTAAAAATCCAAACAATAGTTATGGGAGCAAAAATCTCTAAGAATAAAGCAAACTGTCCAGATTCCTCCATAAACGATCTTGCACGTATAAAATTGAAAGCCAATGGAGCATAATCTTCAACAGTCCCTCTTGGAATAATATAATCCAAAGTTAATCCTCCGAAATTGACCAAAACAAATTCTATAATAGCAAACAAGGATGAAATAAAAACAGATAAAGATAAGATTTTAAATGTTGTAGCAAGAATCCTTTTTCCTTCAGATGCCAACAAATAGAGTAACAAAACTCTAAAAACATAATAAAAAGCAAAGAAAGAAAAAGACCACATCAAATAATGATTAAGACATTTCTCCCCCCTTGAAAATAGAATTGATGAAAACGTTAAAACAGTCCAAAATAAAAGTAGAAAGTAATTATCTCTCTTTTTAATTTTTACTTGAGAAAAGCAAAGCAAGAAAATATAAATCAGAACAAAAATAAATGCTATAAATGTTGAAATTGTAACAAATGAAGATATAGCAAACGCATTCGTAAATATTCCCAAAAAGAGATAGCTAAAGAGTAAATAGCTCACTATACATTTAAAAGCCACAGTAGACAAACGTTTTTAACACACCTAAAAATTAATAAATTCCTTATCAAACAATTGCATCTGTCTATATCCATGCTTATTTACATAAATTTCCTTTGTATAAATTCCACTTTTATACAAAAGTAATTTTACAAATTCAATAACACATAATGAAACTGGATGCCATCTCCTTGAACTAATTAAAATTTGAGGGTAATCGGATTCAGCGTGAGATAGTGGACAATAAAATCTTCCAGGTCGCATATACTCCCATGGATGTTCACCATATTGCGTTGGCTCTCTAAAAGATGGTAAATTGTAACTATGTGCCAAAAGAGAAAGTAATGACTGATCTTCACGATGTGCTAAAAAATAATCATGTTGCTCCACTTTTCCATCATCATAAAGAAAATCTATATTTTGACATAAGCTTAGCCATTCATTAAAAAAACGCAATGTAAATTCAGATTTTCTGATAAGCATATAACCAGCACAAATCTGATTTTTCAGCCCATCAGAGTTAAAGTAGTTCAAAACATTCTTCTTAGTAAATTGCATTTCAAGTAGAGGAGTATCAAATAACAATATATCCATTTTTTTTCTATTCATAAAATCTATTAGATACGATATATTTCGTATAAAAACAGTTCCAGAATCACAATATACTAAGACATCATCATCATCAATCGTTTTCAATGTTTTTAAAATAACATAAGGTTTCCAAAGCCACAATCCTCCTCCACGTTCAATATTGAATATTTCACAATTCGATTGTTTAAATTGTTCATCTATATCTTTATCAGAGGTCAAATGATACTCATCAAATCCTCCAAAAAATTTTGCTGATATATAATTATATTTTTGTTGAATGGAAAATTTCTGATCTGCGTAATTTAATAATATAACTTTATTCATAAATAAGTCTATGATTAATACTAGTATATACTTTGGGAAAGATATTTCTAAATAAAAGACAACTCTTAAAAAGTAATCATTAAATTTTGAGATTATTTTTTATAAATATTCGAATATACATATAGATACTAGGGAAATAATACATAAAAGGTATGCATAAAATATATCTTATCTTATTAGTAAAATACAAACAATGACATATACTTTTTCTTTTCTTATACATTATTTTTTTAAAAAGGGATCTGTCATTTGCAGATAATCGATCATATAAATGAAAGAAATATCTATCTAATGCCCTCCAACGATCTATAGCTATTAGGGCACGATCTTTCTTTGAAAACTGATTATCTAAAATAAATTGATTAAATATTTCTATAAAATCAAATCCTGTACATATCCTTTTTAAGGATACCATATTCATTATAGATCCCTCCCTATCTGCTATATAATGATAACCTAAAATAGGATAATATATAATCTTTATTGCATGAGCCAATACTCTGGTATTAAAGTCCCCATCTTCATGGAAGATACCAGGCTTAAATAAAATATCATTTTGCAATAAAAAATCACGATTATACCAAAAACGCCAAACACTATAAATAGGAGTTAACCTCATAAAGTCAAATCCCCTATAAGCCTCACCCGCTACCACACCGGACACTGTCTTCATTTTCAAATTAGTCTTATGTATATTGACATCAAAAGCTAACACGTCGGGAGTATCATTATTCAATTTTGCTGCCAAAAGTTGGATTGAATTTGGTTCGATCCAATCATCACCATCTACAAACCATATATATTTCCCCTTTGCTTTAGATAAGCCTGTATTTCTTGCAACACTCAAGCCTTGATTTTCTTGATTAATAATAGAAATATTAGGTAAATTGGACATATGACGAATAACATCCATACTACCATCCTTTGTTCCATCATTTACAAGAATAATCTCATATGAGACCTGAGATGACTGTAAACAACTAGAAACACATTTCTCAATATATTTCTCTATATTATAAATAGGAATAATTATAGATAATAACATAAAATACTTTTTAGAGAACATTTATCTTAACAATTTTGCTTTCTACAATTCTATATCTATTTCAAGCAATTCTGGTTTATGTAATATCTCAAAAATATAAGCACATTAGTATTGACCATTAAAAACGAACTGCATTATTAATGTACTTTCAAATATATTCTAAATGCCCCCAACATATATACCCGTTGGCAAAATTAAATTAGCGCATTTTTAACCCTATCAATCGGTTTTATCATCTTTTTGTAAAAGGAAATAAAATCTTTTAAGATAGGCACGCGCACCACTATCCGCATAGGCAAATAATAAAACGCTGATTATTATGTACAGTACAAGTATCTTACCCGCATAAACAGCCCATTGCCAATAAGAAACAACTACTTCTGCCAAGAATCTATCAACCAAAAAAGAAACTATGATAAAGGAAGCTGCCAGCAAAATAAAGTATTTTGTATAACGTAAAATATACTCCCAAACTTTCTCTTTAAACCCACAGCGATAAAGAAAATAAGGTTTCCACCCGTATACAATAAGCAAAAGACTAATTGTGACTCCAACAAGAATACCAGTCAATCCCCAAAAGTAACCTAACAAGATGGATAATCCCAAATTTAACACAGCCTCTGTGATGGGTGCCCAAACATCTTGAAACAGACCATAAGCAGCCAGAAAAGTATCATTCGTTCGTGTCAAGCCAATAAAGGCAATAACTATCAAAATAATAAAAGCAGACTGATTTAAAACATACTCTTGACCTACCCAAAGGGCTATAAAAGAGTGTCCTAATTTATAAATACCGAAACAAATAATAGATGCTAACCAAACTCGTAAAGAGGTTAGTTCCCAAAAGACTGATTTAATCCGTTCTTTATCACCTTCTGCAACTAGATTACCAATCCCTGCACTAACACTATTTAGTAAAGCATTCATCAACAATGTTACTCCGGTAACCATTAACATATAGTTACCATAAACAGCAACTAAAGTCAAAGAAGCGTATGCATAGATGATCAGGGGGCTGGTTTGTGTCAAAACGAAACCAGCAATTTTATGGAAAAACATTTGTTGGGTTTTGGTGATAATCTCAGGATATTTAGCTCTTAACTCTTTCCCTTGCACAGGAGAAGAATTAAGCCACGGATATTCCCGCTTCAAGACTTTATCTAACACAATGGCAGCAGTAACCGAAAAAAGCAGTTCTAGAACCATCCAGTAAACATATCCATTGTCTAAGGAGCAAATGGCAAGTATTTGAAGGACAACTTTCAGTATCTTGAAACCCTGAACATTCAGAGTAATTTTGTATTCCTTCTGGTCTGCTGTCAACACTATCTGACGATAGTTGACAAAATAGCTGAGCAAAGCACCAACCAACAAAACAATAAAAGAGCCGTAGGTATACCACAAAGGAACCTGTGCTTTGGCAAATATCAACGGAAAAAAGCACATCAGAATGCAAGCCCCAATAATGACGACATAAGCTACTTGACGATAAAGCCAACCCTGTACCGAAACAATCTCATTGATAGCCTGCTTATTCTTTTCAAAAAGTGGCTTATAAAGATTGTAAGCAACAGCACCACCAATACCCAGTTCCGCAAGATTCAAAAAGCCAAGCAGGTTTTGGACAGTAGTGTTTAGTCCTAATACTTCGGCTCCAAGATACTCCAGAAATATTTTGCGAGAAAAGAACTGAAGAACTAAATTTATGAAATAGAAAAATAGGGCTACCTTAGCATTTTTGACACTTTTGGCAGTACGAGATTCGATAACAGACATATCATTCCACCTCACTCCAAGGATACGGATTCTCTTGCACATCCTTCAGGCGTTCCATCACCTCACGCTCCTCTTCTGACAACTCTCTGTCCTGCCATGTATCGATGATGGCCTGAGCTTCCCGGGCCAATTCCTCATCGAAAACCTCTCCGTAACAATAAACCAGCAGTTGGACTTTCAACAGAGAGGCAGGCAGATGTTCCAGTACATCCCAGCAACGATCCAGAATATGTTGGATACGCTCCTCCTTGTCACCGTTATTATAGAGAGTCGCATTATATCCCATCAGGAGCGACAGACACAACCGGGCCTCTTCTTCATCACTATCACCATGCTTGTCGTACAAAGCATTAGCCTGAGAAAAAACATCACGATTCAGACGGGTGAATTGATCACTGTAGATCGGCCGACCGTCCATGCCCAGATAGCAAAGTTCATGAGCAGAAGCATAAAGAGCGGAGATTTCTGATTCTAAATAGTTCATATCTTGTTATGTTATTTTTCAGTGACAGGTTCGACCAATGAAGGATGGACAAAGGTGGTGGCGACAGCCATAACCCCTTCGATGGTGACTACGACACGACGGTCATTGCGGACACGGACAAACTCGCCCTCCACCCCCTCGAAAAGCCCCCCGGTGATACGCACACGGGTACCCTTGCGGATGTTCAACTCAGAAGGTTCGAAATAAAGCAGGGATTCATCATAATTCGCAGAGACAGCCATGAAATTACGCATTTGGGAATCAGGAATGATGATGGGACGATGATATTCACGATCCATAATGTAACGGATAGGAAGCGTGGCGCTCCTGCTTTCTTTGATGGCATCGATACAACTACGCGAGGAACGGACAAAAACCAGATTATGAACTGCGGGAACAAGCTTACGAACCCGACGCTCGTTTTTAATGGTATATTCGTAGTGCATGGGAATGAAATTCTCGATCCCCTCCGAATTGAGGTACTCCTGCAAAGCCAATTCACGCCCGTAAGTGATACGCAAGGCATACCAGTTCAAAGCGGAAGAAGATAGGATAGATTGAGAGCGCTCCATCGAAGACTCGATAGACGCGGATGTTGTCATGTCGTTCACGTCAGGATGTTCTTTGGGGACACCGGAGTAGCGAAGCATACCTCCCGGTCAAGTTATGTAATGC
>ERZ791667.851-NODE-851-length-13377-cov-2.19231_pt1 | contig 13377 bp, 9 predicted proteins | sample MGYA00509959_ERZ791667 | MGnify/ENA primary metagenome ERZ791667 (study PRJEB30046, sample SAMN00715196) | human gut metagenome | study: EMG produced TPA metagenomics assembly of the A metagenome-wide association study of gut microbiota in type 2... | reverse complement strand
ATCTTTATAACCGCCGCGCAGGTTCTCCGGAATTGCGCTTTTTTCGCAATGGAAGCCTACGTTCGGCAGTCTGTCGGAGGCTAAGTGCCACTTCCCGACATAAGCTGTTTCGTATCCTGCTTCGTTGAAGTATTCCGCTAACGGCTTAATGTTTTGCGGAAGCGGAATTCCATTCCAATAGCATTGGTTTTGCGTCGCATAAAGACCGGTTTGAAGGCAAGCGCGAGCCGGTCCGCAAACCGGTTGACACGTATATGAATTTGTAAAATTCACACCGTTTTTGGCAAGCTTCATAAGATTTGGAGTAACGGTTTCATTAACAGTGTCCCATCTCTGTTGATCGCTGAAATAAAAAATAATATTTGGCCTCATTATGTTCCTCCGTTATATTATATAAATGACATTACAGCATTGTATAAAGATAATGCCGCAACCGAAGATACGGCAATTGTAAACGTGACTTTAATTGCTTTTTCATTGCATTTCCTGTTTAAAATCGAACCTATGAACCCTCCGATAACCGCAACAGGGATAATCACAAGCAGTACCTTCATATCGAATCCGGAAAAGCCCGTTTTTATATATGTGGATATAATGTTTGCGCATTGGGAAAAGAAAATAACAGCCACCGAATACACTGCTGCATCTCTCATCGTAAACGAAAACATAAGAGTTAAAAAAGCAACATTTATCGGTCCGCCGCCAATACCCAGAAATGCCGCCGCGGTACCGAGCAGTAATCCGGACAGCAAAATTGCTATGGGATTTTTAACATTAAATGTTTTGAAATTACCGGATACACAAATAATAACGCACACTAAAAAAACAGCCAATATTGCAGACTGTATGCCTCTTACGGTATTCGGAGTTGAAGAAACACTTAACGCATAATTAAAAAGATAATTTCCGAGCAGACCGCCGCCGACCGAGCCCAAAGCAACCAGCAACACAATAGACGGCTTTATCGGCGTTTTTTTAATGATATGACGTGTAGTTGATGTTATCGACATCGCAAAAACAGCACAAGACGAAAAGAATGAAATTTCGGTCAGAGAGTGTGCATTGATAACATCGAGGACCGGCTTGATTATAACTCCGCCGCCGAGTCCTACAAACGACCCTAAAAGTGTCGCCAAAAAAACAACAAAACCATATAAAATTAAAACCATTTTCAAAACCTCTTTTGTATTATAACACAAAAAAACGCAACACACAATTGCTGATTATAAAAAAACAAGCGATTGTATGACAAAACAACCGCTTATTTTAATCATTTAGAAAAAAATTGTTTATGTTTTTTCTTCAGCAATCATTTTTATGTTCTTTTCCATAAGAGCAAAGAACTTTTCAACTACAGTTTTGTCTTTTTCATTTCCTCTGATTCACTATCAGTTTTTTGCTCAAAGCAACCGTCGATATAATCTGCAAAGTTTTCCATTTTATCCTCCCTGGATTTTCTAATGAATAAGATAACATAAAATTACATTATGTTCAATATTTTAGTTAATTGTGCTCTCTTTAACAGTTGATTTTTTTCTTGCACTTTTTTATTTTCGTGCTATAATTATATAATAATCGGAGGCATAGCTCAGTTGGTTAGAGCGCACGGTTCACATCCGTGAGGTCGAGGGTTCAAATCCCCCTGTCTCTACCAAAAAAAGGAACGACAATCTTCAACGTAAGATTGTCGTTCCTTTATATTATGAACATTACTCCTTTTTGATATTCCCTATTTCTCTATTTACGGAATCTCATTGTGACAGGATTTACACGTTATTCAACTACTGTATAGAAAAGTATTATGATTTCGATAATTTATACTTGCTTATCAATAAGCATAAAAGCATAATCGCCGGGAAGATAATTGCCGACAAAATACCAATATGGAGATTATTGTTAAAGTTTCCCGACACCAAACCGGCAAGCGTAGGACCGCCGGAGCATCCGAGATCTCCCGCAAGAGCCAACATTGCAAACATAACAGTTCCGCCTCTTTTGATTGCTGCAGAAGATTTGCTGAACGTGCCCGGCCATAATACGCCGACAGAAAAACCGCATAAAGCGCAGCCTATAAGACCTATTGCAGGAACGGGAATCAACGCAATACATAGATATGAAATAACGCAAAGACACGCTGAAAAAAACATACACTTATTGAGATTTAATTTATCACCGAATTTGCCGTATAACAAACGTGAAGTTCCCATAAGAGCGGCGAAAGCAAGCGGTCCTGCGAGATCACCGACGGTTTTGCTGACTCCGAGACCTTGCTCCGCAAATGTTGACGCCCATTGACTTACTGCCTGTTCGCTGGCTCCGGAACACACCATCATTATCATCATTAGCCAAAAAACCTTGTTGCGGCAAAGTTCCTTTAGCGTTAAACCTTTTTCCCCTTCCTCCTGTAAAGAATATATAGGTACCTGTGTAAAAAATATGGCGTTTACTATTGGAATTAAAGCCCACATTATCGCTAATATTTTCCAATTTGATATACCGAAAGCCGTAAAAAACAGCGTCGAGAGCAAAACTACCGCCATATGTCCCCAACAGTAAAATGAATGAAGTAAGCTCATAGCTTTTTCTTTGTTTTCGGTAGGGCACGCCTCCATAATCGGGCTTACCAAAACCTCAAGTAAACCGCCGCCGACGGCATATATGATAACAGCTATTAAAAGCCCGACAAAAGGCGATGCAAATACCTCGGGAAGTACCGTTAACAAAATCAGACCGACCGCGGCAAATACGTGCGATAATACAGCCGATGCCCGATAACCTATTTTATCGATAAATCCTGCCGATAAGAGGTCAATCAGCAGCTGTATGACAAAGTTAACCGTAATCAGAGCGGTTATCTGCGATAACGGTATATCAAATGTTTTTTGAAATGTTACAAATAAAAGCGGCGCAAAATTATTAACAATTGCTTGCACAATATACCCTGTAAAGCAAGCACACATTGTTGATTTATAGCTTTTTTTCATCGTTCAGAACCTCATAAAAAATCTTTTCACATTTTATAATAAAAGTGCAAATAAATCAATAACGTACCGATAAAAATCCCGACAGATAACAGCTCTGTCGGGATTTAATGTTTTTACAGTATTATAAAATCAAAGTTTCATAGCTACGTCCCAAGCACGCCATATAACGGTACGTAGGTTACCGACGTGATCCGCGTCGCCAACCAAATGGACATTTTTGCTCTCGGGGAACAAAGGCATTGAATGATAACCTACAGACAAAATAACTGAATCGGCAGATATTTTTTGTGTTTTACCGTCGCTTGTTTCAAAAATTACTCCGTCCTTTAATATCTCTTTAACCTTTGTATTTAGATAAACAGGAGCTTTTTTGTATTTTAACATTTCTCTGAGAAACGATGAATTGGCAAGGCAAACGCCCTTAACTGCTATAAGGTCATTTTTCATTTCGATAACAGTCGGCTTTTTGCCTTTGAGGATTAAGTCGTAAGCAATTTCGCAGCCGGTTAAACCGCCGCCGATAATTGTAACATCCTCCCCTACATCTATGCCGTCAAGATATGTTGTTGCGTCCATTGCATACTCAATTCCCGGAATCGGAGGTTTATTAGCTGCCGAGCCGGTAGCAACAATAATCTCGTCTGCAGAAATATCCGAAAATCTTTTAATCTCACTGTTAAGCTTAACTGTTACGGACGAATTATTTATTGCTCGCCTGTACCATTCAATTAAGTCACGGTCTTTCTCCTTAAATGAAGGAGCGGCAGCTTCAATAAATATACCTCCGAGTCTATCGGTCTTTTCATAAAGAGTAACGGCATGACCGCGTGCAGCAGCAACTAAAGCAGTCTCCATACCTCCGATACCGCCACCGATAACAGCAACGGATTTTGAAACTCTTGCCGGGACAATCTTATACTTCTTTGACTGCATTGTCATCGGATTAAGCGCGCAGCGAGACATATTCGAAGTGTCATCCATATCTTGAATATTCGGCACACCCTCATAATGTGCCATATTAAAGCAGGCGTTATGACAGCAAATACACGGCTTGATATCTTCTTCTCTGTCTTCCTTCAGTTTTGTAACCCATGCGGGATCGGTAAGAAACTGTCTTGCAAATCCGACAGCATCAATTTTATTTTCTTTAACAGCGCTCGCTCCCTCTTGAGGAGTCATTCTGCCGGCACAAACAACAGGTATGTCAACAAACTTTTTTATATGTTCTACATCTTTCAAATTACAGTTCTCCGGCATATATCCAGGAGGATGAGCCCAATACCAAGCATCATATGTACCGTTGTCGCAGTTGAGCATATCATAACCTGCGTCCTGCAAGTATTTTGCGGCACGCTCAGATTCTTCCATATCTCTGCCAACTTCCGTATACTCTTCGCCGGGCAATGCCCCTTGGCGGAAGCCCTTGGTCTTTGAAACAACCGAATATCTGAGGGAAACTGGAAATTCTTTTCCGCACGCCTTTTTTACGGCTTTTACTATTTCAACGGGGAAACGGTAACGGTTTTCAAAAGAACCGCCGTATTCGTCTGTGCGCTGATTGGTATATTTCATCGTGAACTGGTCAAGCAAATAGCCCTCATGCACAGCGTGAATTTCAATACCATCCACTCCTGCTTCCTTACACAATTTAGCGGTTTTCGCAAAAGCGTCAATCATTTCGTCGATTTCCTTGATTGTTAAGGCTCTCGACGGGACCTTATCGCTCCATCTGTTCGGATTGGGAGATGCGCTTGCACAAAGGTACTCAACATCTAGGATGGGCTTTGCAAGCACACGTAAAGCTTTGTTGCAATATACCTTTTCCATAAGGTCATTTACTGCCATAGAACGACCAAAGCCCGCCGTTAACTGTATAAAAAGCTTTGCGCCGGTTTTATGGTACTCTTCCATAAAAGCTTTAAGCTGCTTGAATTTCCCTGTATTCTGATATAACCATTTACCACCGAAGGTGTCGCGTATAGGTGCTATACCCGGCAAAATCAAACCGACATTGTTTTTAGCTCTTTCAAGTAAAAAATTTGCAGCCTCTTTGTCAAAATGGTTAGGCTCCATCCAGCCGAATATAGAAGTACCGCCCATTGAGCATTGGACAATACGGTTTTTAATTTCTACATTACCTATGTGCCACGGCGTAAACAACGCCTCATATTCTTGTTTCATATTATCACCGTCCTATAAAATTTTGCAATCGTTATTCTACCGTGACGAGTCCATCATCACCGATTGAGACCGTCATACCGTCCTTGACATAGTCAAGAAATTCATCACCGAGCATATCAACTACCGGCATAGACGCATTTGTCCAATTTGCCGCAAGTATCGCACCGGAGGCAGCAAGCGAATCAATCGGCTTAGAGAACAACATACAAGCGGGCTGCTTAGAGAGAGCACAAGCCGCATAAAGTACCATTCCACCTGTTGTTGAACCGATGGTTTCCGGTAAACAAAGCGCTTTGCCTATCATGGGCTTTTTATAAATATCACTGTTATTTTGGTCACCGCACTTAACCTGCTTATCTCCGAACATTAAAGCCATTTGAAAGCTTGCAAGCGTATTAAAACCGCCGTGTGAAACGAGGGCTTCGGCTTTAACTCTGCCGGGAGTAACAACGCGACCTTTAAATGATTTACTCATCTTATTTGCCCTCCTTTGTTATAATACGTACAATTTCGTCATCAGAATAAAACTTTGCACTTGTATATGTACGAAGCTTATTGGAAGAAGTAATAACAGGCATCTTCTTTGATAACGGATTATTCATATACATAAGCGGGCAAATATAGCTCAATATAACGCCGGTATTTTTAAGCCGCTCGGCATACTCGGTTTTGTTAAACTCTTCTATTATATCCGGAGCGGATGTAAATACCGTCGGAACAAGAACCTTTTTATTTCCTGACTCCTTTAAGCCGTTTTCAACGCGTTCCGTCCACATTTCAAGTTGTTTCAATGTCATATGCGGACAGCCCATAAAGCAAAGCTTAGGCGTTGCATTCGGGTCTTTCCAAATACAAGGATAACTGTTTTTAACTCGCTCGAGCTCCGCGTCATCAATAATGTATGTAGGCGCGTTATCCCTTAAAAGCTTTTTACCGTAGTCAACGGCTTCCGGCGTCAGGTTTTCTATATGATACAGACCGACAGAGCCGTTGGATGCTGTTGCGGCACCGAAATCCTTGAGATAGGCACAAGCCTCGTCATTCAATTCGGTTCCTATCCATTTATCAAGGCCCATTATATAAGGTACTTTTTCCATTACCTTCATTCCTATGGCAGAACCAAGTATCTGGGCCTCAGGCTTTTTGGTTGTTTTGATTTCTATTATCCAATCTGCTTTTCTGCCTTCATCGGTAAGCAATCCAAATTCAGGAACAAATCCTGCTATTGAACCCATCAACTCAATAATACCTGAATTTCTGTTGCACCTCGCTCCGAGAACGCTGTTGGCATATACAACAGCCGAGGACTCAGCCCAGGACAGAATTTCACCGCGTTTAGGTGTATTACCAACCTCCGGAAGATAACAGGCGCACGTATACGCCTTATCACCCATCAGTCCGAAGTGTTTGAGCTGTGACTCATACCTCTCTTGCTGACTGTACATAAACTTAAATACAATGTCCTGCAAAAATGATGACGGCACGTTTTTATCAAGCGGTCTCGGGTCGGCCGAAAATGGCTGCTTACTGACAGCACCGGCTTCAAGAAGAGTATCATACAGCTCATATATCGGCTTCATAACCCCTATTCCGAAGCTGATAACTGTATGCCCATACTTGCTTGTAACGGGAACCATACGCTCTGCGCCGAAGGCTTCACCGTACATAACAAGAGTTTTCATAACCTTTGCCATGGTTTCGCCTTTTTCGCCGTCCAAAAGTGCTTGTTGCTCTTTTGTTAAGACCATAAATAACAACCCCTTTTTATATTTTTGCGTTAATTGCAGCAAATTATATAAATTACACTTGCTCAGCATCAACATTTTGTTAATTATATCACAAGCAATGCCGGATTTCAATATAAAAGAATAGCGGCGATAAAAAATCCGCGGATTTTGCATCATTTATTCATAAAATTCAATAGTATAAATTGTTTTTTTCTCTTGCATATGAATAATATGCTGAAACTTTTCCTAAACAAGTGAATTTTGTTTATTTTTTACAGGCTTAATGATATACTAAAAAAGTAATGTTGTATAAAAAACGTACAACAACAAGCAAAGAAAGGATGAAACAAATGAACACATACGGATTTACAAAGAAAATAGCCTTGGTTGGCACCGGTTTTGTAGGAATGAGTTTTGCATACGCCATGCTTTGCGAAAGTGTTTGCGACGAGCTTGTGTTGATTGATGTAAACAAACAAAAAGCTGAAGGAGAGGCCATGGACCTTAATCACGGTTTATCCTTTGCTAAAACAAATATGAAGATATATGCAGGCTCTTATACCGATTGCCGAGATGCGGACATAGTAGTTATATGCGCCGGCGTAGGTCAAAAGCCCGGAGAAGACAGGCTGTCGTTGCTTCAACGAAACACTGAGGTTTTCAAAACAATAATTTCTCCTATAATATATTCGGGTTTTAACGGAATTTTCCTTGTAGCAACCAATCCCGTTGACATTATGACTAAGATTACATGGCAGCTTTCCGGATTCGACTGCAAAAAAGTTATAGGCACCGGTACTACGCTTGATACGGCAAGACTTCGTTATCTTCTCGGTGATTATTTTAACGTTGACCCGAAAAATGTTCACGCATACGTTATCGGCGAGCACGGAGACAGCGAGATGGTACCTTGGTCGCAAGCTTTCGTCGGCACAAAAAGCATAATGAGCATTGTTGAAAACAATCCGGATAGATTTAAGCTTACCGACCTTGATGAAATAGCAAAAGATGTTACAGGAGCTGCACAAAAAATAATAGAAGCAAAAAAAGCCACCTATTACGGAATAGGAATGGCTTTGGTAAGAATCGTAAAAGCTATATTCGGCGATGAAAAAAGCGTATTAACCGTTTCTTCAATGTTCCGCGGTGAATATGACATCAACGGAGTATATGCCGGTATCCCGAGCATTATAGGCAGAGACGGGGTTAGAGAAATAGTTACACTTGACATAACCGCTGAAGAAGAAAAGAAGCTCAAAGAATCCTGTGAGCTTCTCAAAAATGCAAGCGAAGGCATCAAAATCTGATTATACTTCGCGTACCGTTTGAAATGTATAACCGTTATTGGTTAAATATTCAATATCATTGATTGCCGCAGCGGCGCCGTTAACTGTTGAGTACATGGCGTCCTCGGCAATTTTTGTTTCTATACCGGTTTCGTTTTCTACAAGCTTATCCATTCCCCACAAAAGAGAAGTGCCGCCTGTCAAAGTAACTCCGTTATCCGAAATGTCTCCAACAAGCTCAGGAGGTGTTTTTTCCAACACATCTTTTATACCTTGTATCATCATATTTATTTGCTCGCTTATTGAGTCAAAAATCTCAGTGGAAGTAACTTCAAAGGATATAGGCATATTGTCAAGGCAGCTTTTGCCGGAGGCTATAACCGCAAGCTCCTCTTCACGCGGAACAGCACTGCCCAAGCATATTTTCAGTCTTTCAGCAGTTTGGGGACCGATTAAAATATCACGATTTTTCTTTAAATAACGCATTATTGCCTCATCAATTGAAATTCCGCCTATTTTCAGCGACTTAGCCACAGCAATACTGCCCATGGTTACAACCGAAACATCGATTGAGCCGCCGCCCATATTTACAAGCAATCTGCCGGAAAGAGAGTCATTTTTTATTCCGATGCCGACGGCAGAAGCAAGTGACTCTTCAATCAGGCAAGCACGCCCGGCACCGGCTGCTGTAACAACATCTAGGAAAGTACGTCTTTCAAGCCCCGTAGCTCCGCTCGGTATCGATATTACGACATTCGGCTTTATAACGCTGTTTTTTAAAATCTTTTGCAAATAATACTTCAGTATATGCTCCGCCATAGTATAATTAGAGATAATACCTCCTACAATCGGACTTATAACCTCAATACTATCATCTGTTCTACCATTTATAGTGTATGCCGCATTGCCTATTGCTATCGGCATACCGGTTTCAACATCAACAGCAATCATAGTAGGCTCATCAAGAATGACACCTTTCCCCTGAACATATAATTCCGTTGAGGAAGAACCAAAGTCAATTGCTATATTTGTTCCTATCATTCTTAATCACCTACCTACAATTTTATTATTAAATATTTTATCACAGCGAATAAAAAAAGTAAATTAAAAACGTCCGCAAATTCGCAGAAAAAGCCCGATGCAACAGCACCGGGCTTTAAACTGATTGAATTACAGCAGAGAGTTTTCTTCGATAACATCGACGCCGTTTTCCTTAAGGTGCTCGCAAGCTTTTTCGTTATTATCAACTCTGAAAATAACATAGGCATGCCCTTCTTCCGGAGTTAAGAAAGCATAAGCATATTCAACATTTTCTCCTGCATCGGAAAGAAGCTTGACAACTTTGGCAAAAGCACCGGTAACATCCGGAATAGAAATCCCGACAACCTCTGTTATGGAAACGGCAACACCGTGTTCCTTCAATACTTTTGCAGCTTTATCGGTATCCGACACAATAAGTCTCAAAATGCCGAAATCCGTTGTATCGGCAATTGAAAAAGCACGGATGCTTATTCCGCCGTCAGCCAAAAAACCCGTAATATCGGCAAGCCTGCCGGGTTTGTTTTCAACAAAAACTGAGATCTGCTTAATTGCCATAACATTTGCCTCCTTAAATGTGTCTATTATCTATTACTCTTACTGCCTTGCCCTCCGAACGAGGAAGAGAGCGAGGTTCAACAAGCTTAATAATTGCAGAGATACCGAGAGTTGCATGCATTGCGTCTTTAATCCTTTTCTCCTGTTCTTCAATCACACGAACCGAGTCAGAGAAAAGAGCATCCGACATTTCAATTTTGACCGTCATTATGTCAAGATTATTCTTTCGATCAACAACTATTTGATAATTCGGCTCCATGCCGAGAGACAGAATTACATGCTCAATTTGTGACGGGAAAACATTAACGCCTCTGATTATGAGCATATCATCACATCTGCCCTTGGGTTTAAGCATTTTTACAAGCGTTCTTCCGCAATCACATTTTTCGTGAGTAAGGGCGGAAATATCATGTGTTCTGTACCTCACTAAAGGAAGAGCTTCTTTCCCAATGCACGTAAACACAAGCTCGCCGAATACTCCGTCCGGCAAAACTTCAAGTGTGTCAGGGTCAACAATCTCGGGATAAAAATAATCTTCGTTAATATGCATACCGTTTTGCTCAGAGCATTCAAAAGCGACGCCGGGTCCTGCAATTTCTGAAAGACCGTAAATATCATAAGCTTTGATATTAAGTGACCTTTCGATTTCCTTGCGCATATTTTCACTCCATGCTTCCGCACCGAAAATTCCCACTCTTAAAGGCAGCTTCGTGGAATCGACACCGGCAGCTTTCAGTGATTCGCCGATATACATGGCATACGACGGAGTACAGCAAATAATGTCCGAACCGAAATCCTGCAAAATTTGCATCTGTCTGTTAGTATTGCCTGACGAAACGGGAATGGCGGTTGCTCCGAGTTTTTCAGCGGCATAATGCAGTCCGAGGCCGCCCGTAAAAAGGCCGTAGCCATAAGATACATGTATATAATCACCTTTTGTAGCACCTGCTGCCGATAAAGCTCGTGCAGCACTTTCGCTCCAAATGGAAATATCATGCTTAGTATAGCCCACAACAGTCTGTTTACCTGTTGTTCCCGAAGAAGCGTGAACTCGCACAAGCTTTTCTTTTGGAACGGCAAAAAGGCCGAAAGGATAATTATCGCGAAGATCCTGTTTAATCGTAAAAGGCAGCTTAGTTATATCCGCTATTGATTTAATATCACCGGGCAGAAGGCCGATCTCATCAAACTTCTGCTTATAAAAGGGCACGTGCTTGTAGCAGTTTTCAACCATTTTAATCAGTCTTGCAGATTGTATAGCAGTAAGATAATCTCTTGAAGCGGTTTCAATGTCCGGGGTGAAATAGTTTTGCATTTGAATATCTCCGTTCTTTCTTACTTATTATAATTGTAACCGAGGTCAAATGCTTTGAGATTCATCTCAAGGAATTTCTCAGGTACAGTATTCTTAATAGCGTTAATCCAAACATCACGATTCAAATCCATATGTGAGGCCATAACACCGATAAGAACGACATTTACGGCTTTGGCAGAGCCTGCCGAGACAGCCAGAGAAAGTGCATCAAGATTTGTAGTTTTTGCTCCTGCTTTATTAATAGCATCAAGTACACCGTCAGGATAAATCGAATTTCCGATTATTACTGACATCGGGTCGATTTTTTGCGTGTTTATTATAAGTGTTCCGTCTTTTTTAAGATACTGAAGCCATCTTGCAGCTTCAAGCTGCTCAAATGCAAGAATCAAATCGGCTTCACCCTCATTAACTATGGGTGAATTAACTTTTGAACCGTATTTTACATAAGTAACAACCGATCCGCCGCGCTGACTCATACCGTGTACTTCTGAGACCTTAACGTCGAAGCCGTTACTTATAAGCGCCGCGCCAAGTATTCTGCTGGCAAGAAGAGTGCCCTGTCCGCCGACTCCGACAATCATGATACTTTTTGTTTCCATGTTATTTGCCCTCCTCTATTGCGTCAAATTTGCAGAGCTGACTGCATACATTACAGCCGACACATTGTGTAAAATCAATCTCCGACTTTCCGTCTCTCATGCTGATAGCCGGACAGCCAATCTTCATACACATTTTACAACCGACGCATTTATCTTTGTTTATCTTAAGCGGAGGATTGTGTTTAACATATTTTAAAAGAGCACAAGGTCTTCTCGAAATTACAACCGACGGTTCGTCTGCAGCAACTTCTTCACGGATTACATCTTCACATTCTTTAAGGTTATACGGGTCTACTACTCTGACTCTGTCGATACCGACAGCCTTTGCAAGAAGCTCTAAGCTGACTGCGGTAGTTGGATCGCCCTTAATAGTCTTTCCTGTAGTCGGATTGTCCTGGTGACCGGTCATACCAGTAATGCTGTTATCAAGTATGATAACGGTTGAGTTGCTTTGATTATAAGCAATATCAATAAGTCCTGTAATACCGGAATGAATAAACGTTGAATCGCCGATAACCGCCACAGAGTTCTTGCAGTTGTTTTCATCGGCTTTATTTCTGCCGTGAAGTGCAGATACCGAAGCACCCATACAAACACAGGTATCCATCATACCGATAGGCGGAAGTGCACCGAGAGTATAGCAGCCTATATCGCCGCTTACCGTCAAATTTAATTTTTTTAGCGCATAATAAAGACCTCTATGAGGACAACCGGCACAAAGCACGGGCGGACGTGCGGGAATATCAATATCCGCTTTCATAGTCGGCTTTGTTTCGCCGAAAATGACTTTTGCTATAAGGTTTTGTGAGTATTCGCCCTGTAATGTGAAAGCGTCTTTACCTATAACATCTATTCCTATCTGCTTGCAATGCTCCTCAATAAACGGGTCAAGCTCTTCAAGAACATAGACCTTGTCACAGTTAGCGGCAAAGTTCTTAATAAGTTCAATCGGAAGTGGATTTACACAGCCGAGTTTAAGATACGAAACGCGGTCGCCCAATGCCTCTTTTGCATATTGATAGCAAATACCGGAAGAGATAACACCGATTTTCTTATCGTTATATTCAACGGTATTTATAGAGGCGGTTTCAGCCCATTCGCGCTCTGCAACCATTCTGTCCTCTACAACAATATGTCTTTTCTTTGCCATGGCAGGCATCATAACATATTTACCCGGATTTTTAACATATTCCTTAACGCCTATATCGTTTCTTTCACCGATATTAACTATGCTTCTTGAATGGGCGACTCTTGTTGTCAATCTTAATATGACTGGAGTATCAAACTTTTCCGAAAGCTCATAAGCCGCTTTGGCATACTCAAGACATTCCTCGGAGTCCGACGGCTCAAGCATCAACATCTTAGCAGCTTTTGCGTAATGGCGGCTGTCCTGCTCATTTTGCGAAGAATGCATCCCCGGATCATCGGCAACGGCAATAACCATACCAGCATTAACACCTGTATATGAAGCGGTAAACAGCGGATCGGCAGCTACATTTAACCCAACGTGTTTCATAGCGCAGAAAGAACGTGCGCCGGCAATAGATGAACCGACAGCAACCTCCATGGCTACTTTTTCGTTAGGAGCCCATTCACTGTAAACATCATCATATTTTGCGATGCATTCCGTTATTTCTGTGCTTGGCGTACCGGGATAACTTGAAGCTACCCTAAGGCCGCCCTCGTAAA
>ERZ791667.848-NODE-848-length-13407-cov-3.66657_pt1 | contig 13407 bp, 16 predicted proteins | sample MGYA00509959_ERZ791667 | MGnify/ENA primary metagenome ERZ791667 (study PRJEB30046, sample SAMN00715196) | human gut metagenome | study: EMG produced TPA metagenomics assembly of the A metagenome-wide association study of gut microbiota in type 2... | reverse complement strand
CGATCGGATTCACGATTTCATCACCAAAGGCAGCCCATTTGTTATTATAGAAAGAATCGACTCCCAATGCTTCCATCATGCGGGGAACATCCGGACTCTTACAAGTCCAGCAAGTAGAAGGCTGAGGGCCATCGTGCGGACCTGCAGGAGAACCGGTACGAAGTGACGCCGTAATATCCTCGATAGCATGCATATGTCCGCGCGGAGTGGAATAGTCTTTTGAAAATGCATATCCTGCCCACAGAATAACCATTTCCGGACGTTTTTCCAAAGCATCAACAGCGACATTGCCATTAAACTCGCTTTCAAAATCAGTCTTTGCCGTTTCCGTCCAAGTCTGATATTCGCGGGGAAAATCATCTTTAAACAGTTCGTTGCGTGCTTCAATACCTTTAATGACAGTTTTGCGGTTATTAAAGATACTGGCGACTTCCGCCCTCCTCTCCATCAACGCAGAAACACATAATCCTAAAACAAAAACAACGACCATTGAACCTCCGAACAACAGCCATCCTTGCCATGATTTTAATTTCTTTTCCATTGTATATCGGTTTTATTATTTTATTACGTAGTTATGTATATGCTTATTCCTTATTATTAACCATCTTCCGGAGCCATTCCGGTACAGGCGATTCGGGAAGAGGGACGATAGCTGCCGGAGTAGCGGACAACGAATTCTTACCACCATGAGGTACATCCCGATGACAGTCCCAGCAAGCCTTTCCTTCTCCCACCATAGACATCATATAATCTATCTTTCCTGTTTTTACAAACTCCGTATTCAGTTGTGTATGGCAACGAATACAATTGTTCATAATCACCTGCGAACTGGCCTCGTGGGCCTCTATCACTTGTGGCTCACTTTTGGTAAGGAAAGCTGCGACATGCTTCATACCATCCATTCCTTTGAATGTCCATTTCTTTACAATGTTCTCGTGAGGAACATGACAATCGTTACAGGTGGCATCCCGTGCATGTGAACTGTGAAACCATGTGGCATAATAAGGAGACATGATGTGACAATTCACACACGCTGCCGGATCATCGCCCAGATACGTATGTGCCCGAAGCATGTACATAAATAAAGCTCCTCCGCCTACAATAATACCGCCAATGATAACGGCTATTATCTTCGATCTGTACGAAGGAAAAATTCGGTTTATAAATGGTAACTTCATCATAGTGAAAAGTATTTTTCACAAAAGTAAAGCTTTGGAAACACAAAAGGTGTAATAACTATTACACCTTTTAAAGAAAATTATACGAACACTGATTAATAAGAGAAAAAAGATACTCCATCCCGCCCCCGTTTTGCATGGCAGGCTGGCTATTTTATTTATTCATCGTGATGATGATCGTCCCCTTCGGCGGTAGTGCTCAGTACAATATTGCGCGCAATGTAGGTTTCGTTTCCTGCGGCATCCGTGCAATAAACCATCAGATGATAATCGCCCGGAGTAGCATTCGCCGGAATTATAATATCGTGGTGATGGATGTGCGCCGTTTTCTTTCCGGAGATATCATAAGACCTGTTGAAACTGAAATCGACAGTGGCTTCGTCCGTAGCGGCAGCCCTGCTCTTTCCATGCGAATGGTGGTCGAAATTACTATGTATTTCAATCATATAAGACTTTAACATGACGTCGTCCGACAGATCCATTTCAAAATGTACTCCGTGCTCGTCGCCAATTTTCAGTTCTTGCCCTTCTTCCGGTTCACTTAGTTCAATCACCGGTTTGGTGGTATCGCTATCCGAATCGTCACAAGAAATAAATGCAAATACAGACATTGCCAGAAGGCTGATGATCAGGAGGTAAAGTTTTGTTTTCATTACAGTAATTTTTTAAATGGAATTTTGATTAATAATTGGAAGTTTCGTCCCGGTTCTGGAATTTCTACTTTCCTGTAAAAACTAAGATGATTGTAATATCTGGTATTGAAGATATTACGGGCGGTCAGGGTTATTTCTATCTCGTTAGCCCTGCCAACCGGAATATTCAGCGAGCCACCCAAATGAAACAGGTTGGCCCCCGGTGTGCGGTCCTCATTACGGTCTACACGGTTCTGACGGGCAATAAGTTGCCACTCCGCATAAAGCATGCAGTGTTTTCTTTGCCATGTCACCGTATTCCGCATACCAAACGGCGGAGAAAAACTTAACGGAATATGCTCGTCACAGTTGTAGGTGTAAACGTATTCTCCGGAGATACGGTAATTGAAGTGACGCAGAAAGTTAATGTCTATCGTAGCCTCCGTTCCGGCAAACAGTGCTTCGGCTCCCGTGTAGCGGTAAATCTGTCCGGCATGCGGCAGAACTGACCATTCGCCTGTGGGACGCAGAAAGATGTAGTTACTGAACCAACTGACAAAAGGAGACACGGAAACGGAAAATCCGTGATATCGCAGGTTGTAGGAAGCATCCATCTGCCATCCTTGCTCGGATTTCAGAGAAGCATCTCCCTGCTCGTGACGGAAAGTGCCGTGATGTACACCGTTAGCAGCCAGTTCATTGGCTCCGGGGAGGCGGAAGCTACGTCCGATGTTCACTTTCACCATGTGCTGAACGGAGGGTGTCCATACCAGTCCCAAAGAAAAGGAATAGTCACCGAAATGCTTTCGGACGGCATGACTGTTCCATTTATAGGACTCTACTTGTTCATCATCATATCCTTGCCTCCGAAGGTAATCCGCCAGATAAACATCCTCGTGCGGAGAGATGCCAATATAACCATAATCATATCGCACGCCTCCACTGACAGAGAGAATGTTATTAGGCTTATACGTCGTAAGCCAGAGCAATCCGGTACTAGAACGATGGTACTCCGGCAACAAAAATGAATAGCCGGAAATGTCGTTCTGCTGATGTTGCCTATCCCACCCCAACGTATGCTCCCATGAAGAAGAGCCAATAAAGCGGGCTTTTACCGAAGCACTGTATGTGTTCAGATCGAAAGCCAGTTCTTTGTCCGGGTCCTTCTCCGGCGCAGGCTGGGAGCCGTAATGAGTATGAAAAGCACTCCATTCCTCCCGATGGTTATTCTGAAATCCCAAATCACCGGACAGGATCAGTTTCTCCCAAGCATATTGCTGATGTGTGGTTACTTTCAGATGATTTACCTTGCTGTAAGGCAGTTCGATATTCCGGCTGTCTCCGTCATCTTCTACGCGCGATGCGTCGGGGACACCGTGTGCGCCCGGAAAGAACCCCGTCTTCTGATAGACATTACTGATGGAATAGTCTGCTCTATAGCCTTTTCGCTGATATTGGGTGAAAAGGCCGATATTGCGTTCCACTCCTGCCGTATTTTTCAGTTTACGCCCATAGACAGGCATTTTCTGAGTCAGGTAGACAATGGTATCCGTAGGGATGCGGTAATCACCGAAGTGCTGTTCGGAATAACGGATTTGCGCATACCAGGCATTCTTTTTAAGTCCCAGCATCAGCGAACCTGCCAGTGTTCCGTTGACGGATTTGCCCAATAGGGTGACATCGCCGAAGAGCATATTCGCAGAAGGTATGGGAGGAGAGGCTATATCAATCACTCCACCCATGGCATCACTGCCGTAAAGCAGTGAGGAAGGACCTTTCAAGACATTGACTGCTTCGATATTGAAGGCATCCAGTTCCAGTCCGTGGTCGGCTCCCCATTGCTGGCCTTCCTGCTTGATTCCGTTTTCCAATACGGCTATCCGGTTGAATCCCATCCCCCGAATCATCGGTTTGGAGAAGCCGGAGCCTATGTCCATAGCTTGTACTCCGGGAATGTTCTCCACTGCCTGCATGAAGTTTCCCGTAAAATGTTTGCGCAGAAAATCCTGTTCTATCACTTCAACCGTAAGTGCAGACTTCTTGGCTTGACGCTGTTGGTACGACTCGGTCACAACAACATCAGGCAAAAGCATACTCTTGATTGAATCGGACTTCTGTGCGTGGACGGGTAAGGTTACAAACAACCCTATTACGCCCGAAATAATTCCGATACGCATCAATTACAATCTTTTATATAATGTGTAAAATGAATGTGAGGACAAGTTACAATGAACCTGTCTTCCTAGAAAATATGAATATGTAATTATGCGGCAGGAGGCGCGCGTAGGTGATGCGAATAAGTTCGTTTGCAGACAACCTTATCCTGGTAAGTAATCGTCTCGTAAGGAACGAGCGTCAATATACAATGAAATTCTACCGGCTGAGGTTCTGTAAAGAGAGAAAGGGAGTATTTACATATCGCACAATCCTCGGCATGACTCCGGGAATGGTCGGCATGAGAGCATGACGTTTCATCTTCACTTCCATGATAGTGAAAGGTTTTCACTACAAAGAAGGGAATGAATGTCATGAATAACATCCATGCTATGTATGCTCTTATTTTTCTCTTGTGATACATTCTCCCCTATCGTTTTAACAGAACAGTAAGGCAAAGATACTCGTATGAAACAAAAGGTGCAAATTATCTGACTTAATATGTGTTATTAAAAGAATAGTAATAAACGACATTCAATTTTTATTCATTACTTTTGTTTCATAGCATAGTGACACAATATGTCTATAGAAAATAAAGAATCATCAAAAGATAACAGATTATGAGCGCAAATGACAAATTAACCATTCTTTGGACGACTGACAACAAAGATACCGTTTTTAATATGTTGGCAATGTATGCCTTAAACTCTAAAAACAGAGGTTGGTGGAAACATATAAATATTATTCTTTGGGGAGCATCTGTGAAATTAGTAGCCAACGATACGCAAGTACAGACTGAAATATTAGAGATGTTACAATCAGGAATTACGATTGAGGCATGCCAAGATTGCTGTGAGAATTTCGGGGTAGCCTCTATCATCACAAATCTAGGTATAACTGTTAGATATATGGGAATCCCGCTAACCGAATATCTGAAAAACGGGGAAAAGATATTATCTATCTAAGCATGATGGAAATAAAACATAGAATACAGTTCGGATGCGATACAGACGAATTGGCAGACAAGGTCTTATCAGGAGAAAAAACAGCAACTTCTTCTTTATATGATTATTCTCTTATGAATCAAGAAGAAATTAAAGTCAATGAATGCGCTTCTATACTAGACTCACAGGGCAAAGAAAAATGTATTGTGAAAATTGAAAGAATAGAGATTGTAGATTTTCAAGATATAACAGAAGAATTTGCTGTCAACGAAGGAGACGGCTGTTTGGATAACTGGATAAAAATACATACAGAATATTATTCTTCATTATTGGAAAAGATAGATAAGAAACTGACAGGTAGAACAAAATTAGTGTGCGAGTGGTTTTCTGTAGTATCCTCTAATAATTAATCCATATATATTTTAATTCATTGTTTCATTCCTTCTGTTTCCACACATAAAAGACAGTTCGTCCTGCTCCCCTCTTGCGAAGAGTTCCCTCCTTGATGAAAGTATTCAAATCATCAATTGCTTTCAATCGGGGGAGTCCGGTCAGTCTGCTATATTCTATACGCGTGATTCCTCCGTTTTTCTTCAGAAATTCCTGCAACATTTGGAGACGGTCTTCAATGGATATTTTAGCATTGTGAGTTTTTTCATTGGAGTTCTCAACTCGTTCAAGTTCTATCTCCCGCTTTATTTTCTTTTTAAATTCTTTGGAAGTACGTAAATGAACATTGTCAAAACGGATAGACTCGGCGCGAATTTCTTTCTTAGTCATCACTTTATGGGTACACTTCAACGAAATGCTGAAATGTCCAAGTTCGCCCAATTCCACGATGTATCCATCCGCCAAGGCTTCGGCCAGTTCATCAACTACAGCGCCAAGTACTCCTTCAATTATATTGTGCGGAAAAGGTTGGTGACGGGATACGCGTTCTATAAAATCTTTTTTCGAATAAGTTCCACTCGGAACAATGCGGGCATGAAGGGGTTGTTTCTCCCCTGTATCATTAGGGTCCGGAGTCTCATACAAATCATAAAATGCACTCATTAGTATATTTTTTATTAGTTGTTTATGTGTCTATCAGTTTATTCGCTAACATTTCAGTCCTCTTATACTAAACCTTAACTTTAGTTTAGCATAAAAATAATCGTCTGACAACTGTTTCTTTTTCGTCTGACAGTTGTTAGACGAAAAGATAACAGTTGTCAGACGAAAGTTCAACAGCTGTCAGACGAATAGCTCATCGCATACAAAGGTACAGTTTTATGTAATGCGAACTGTAATTCTTAGCAAGAAAAAAATTATTCAATAGCAAAACGCGCCGTCATCTCATACCGCAATGTAATAACGCGATATTGCTCAGTGGCAGCTGTCCCCATACTGACATTACTCTGTGCCTGATAAAGAGAATAAGGACTTACATAGCTCGAAGCCGGTTCGACAATACGAATGACCTCACCCAGTTTTTGTCCCATAGCTTCCACAAGATAAGATGCCTTTTCACGTGCTGCTTTCAATGCTTCTATCTTACCTTGTTTACGATAGTTCGGCAAATCCTTGTGCTTCAGCTCCCCGATACGCATGGACTCGATGCCTTTCGTATCAATCTTCTTAATAACAGCATTTATCTTTTCGAAGTCAGTAAACCGGATGTCCAGTTGCTTACCTATCAGAAATTCTTTTCCTTTCTGACGCCAATAGTCTCCAATTTCCTGCACACGAATAGCCTCATCCGAAATTCCTGCCCTACTTAGCACCCGACGCAAATCTTTTTCAATCCATTCCAACGGAACTTTCGTTTTATAATCTTCCGGCTTGGAATTCGGCACAAATTCCTCTTTCCAATATTCCTTTATCTGAATCAAAAGATGAATCTCATCCGGCACAACTTCTATTTCAGAAGAACCGGTTACCTCAATATATCTTCTCTCACTCTCCTGAGCATCGGCAACAACACTCCATACACATAAAACAATAGCTAATAAAAACAACTTTCTCATATCTCTGAATTTATAATAGTACTTAGTTTCTGAATTCCCTGTCCCATATCAGACAAATGTAGTAATAAAAAATCAATCAATGCCTGTTTTTACCATAAAGCTATCCACAAAGTCCATCATAACAAGCAAATGTTCTTTATCTATCAACAGGATATCTCCGTTCTTTACTTTATATTTCCGCGGCTCTTTACCGGAAAGAAGCGAAATCACTCCCTGTTCAAACAGACACCTTAGCTGAGTGCTGGAAAGAAGAAAATTCCTTCTTAATAAAGAAGACAATTTCAGATTAAATTCAAACTCGCATTTGATTTGAATCTTTATAGTTGCATCGGGCACACGGATTATATCTTCTTTCGAGAAGTTATCCGTAACCTCATATTCTACACTATCATAATCCGTTTTCAAATGATTCCTGCCGGCAAGTTCGGCAGAAAAAGCATATTTCCAGGCTGCTTTCCGATCGTTCATGGAAAAGCTATGAAACAGGACTTTATCTATCAAATCCGGTTTGGTACGTGACAGTAAAGTAATGTTGCATGTATTATCGCATTTCACACACCGATATATCAGCCAGACATCGATGTTCTTTTTCTGCGCATTCATTCTAAACTTATCACTACAGTAAAACCGGTCACTATCGCAATGACTGCATTTCTTAATTAATAAAGGAGAATTCTTTGCCTTTATCTCCCATGTAAATGTTGTATCCATAAAGCAAAGTTGGATATAAGCCATTTATAAAATTCACAAGATGTCACAAGATGGCGTGAAATTTATCTGTCGAGCTCATCCATCATCTTCTGTATTTTATCCTTCAACTTATCAATAAATTGTGTCCTGTTCTTCTTCCTATTCCTGATTTCCAAGAAGATACGATAAAAGTCCCCAATCTCGATATTGAAAAGTACCTCGCAACAAAAAGCGATGTCTTTCAGACTGGTATTTCCATTATTAAAGCATTTGCCCGCATAGATCGCATAGATGAATTCAACCAAGGCGACTTTACTATCCGTCCATTGCAGCAATTTACTGTCTACTATGGAGGTGAATTTAAGATGCAGTTTGTTTGACAGCGAATCGATCTCGTCTGATACATATTCTATCAAATGACTATTCGCCAGAATCATTGCAACGCTTGAATCGTGTAAGGTGGTAAAAGAAGGATCCCTGTCCAGCAAATGACAATGAACATCGGAAAGAATATCATAATTCTCACGGATAAAATATTGGTTATCAAGTTCGGTCTGACCGGCACGATAATAATCATAGAAGCTATTATTCAAAAATGACTTTTGTATATTCTCCAGCTCCATCTTTAAATATTTGCATTGAGCCGACAGGGATTTGCCAACACGGTTCTTTTCAATCTGATATAAACGGATATAAAACATCAGCAAGCCGGAAATCTGCGGTTTCCAGACTTTAAAGAACTGAATTTCTTCTTCAGGGTTCTGAAATTGATATTCGGCAACTGCCCTTTTCAGCAAAGTAAGTGATGTCTGTATGACATCTATTATCTGCTTTATCCGCTCAAGAGGGGCAATCGGCTCTTGCTCAATCCTTTTAATTTCTTTTTCTATGTTCAGCTTACTATTTCTTACGAAATTTTCCATTCATTCTCAATGTACCCACAGCTTTCGAATCATCATAAGGAGTCTGACTAAAAGCCTGAATACCAAATTGCATTCGTCTTAAAAAAACGATGCAGTGAATAATAAAATTGATAAAATGAAAAACCGGTTCAAGTAGAAGTACTCAAACGAAAGAAATTAGCCTGTGGTTTATGAGGCTAATATTAAGCTATAACAAATTTAAGAATGGTGCCCAAAATAGTTGCTTTTAGAATTCAGATGCAAATATAACCGATTTTTTATGATTATATGAAGTTTATATGAAAATTTGAAAACAGCCTGCGGGAAGCTACAGAAAAATACTATCTTTGCCTTCGGTTCTTCACAAACACAGTGATGAAACCATTCTTTTTAATCACATAAATAATAAAAGAACTATGATCAGATTAAATGTTTTTGTTCGTGTAAACGAAACAAACCGCGAAAAAGCGATTGAGGCAGCAAAAGAACTGACTGCCTGCTCTTTGAAAGAAGAAGGATGCATTGCTTACGATACTTTTGAAAGCAGTACCCGCCGTGATGTTTTCATGATTTGCGAAACATGGCAGAATGCTGAAGTATTGGCAGCACACGAGAAAACCGCTCATTTTGCACAATACGTAGGTATCATTCAGGAATTAGCTGAAATGAAACTGGAAAAGTTTGAATTCTAAATGAATGTCAGATAGACGAAAACCACGTCTTCCAGCCTAAACATAAAAGAGAAAAACAATCCTTACTTTGGGAATGTCTTTCTCTTTTTTCGTACACAAATGTACCGTTACCTGTCAATTTTATAATCGCTCTAAACCAAGATTAGTCAAGCTTTTTATGAATAAAAGTGCCTTCAATCCAGTAGGTTGCGTGATTGGCGGTAAACTTTAGCAATACATAACCCGGATCTGTAGGACCACCGGGAAAGTGTTCGATAAACCAGTCCTGCCAAAGTTCCTGCTTCAGTTTTTCGTCTGTCACGACTTCCACTTCTCCCATCAATGCCACACTGTCCCCCTTCTCCTGAAAACATAATCCTGCTTTCGGATTCGATAAAAAATCAATAGTCTTTAATGAATCCGCTCCGGTGGACATCCAGATAGTGGAAATTCCTTCTGCTGCAATTTTACTCATTGGCACAGGACGGGGATAGCCTTCCTTGTTCACAGAAGCAAGGGTGACAACTTCGCATTTCTGCAATAACTCCGCCGCTTTCTCTTTCATAGTTTTTGTTGACATAATCTTATTGTATTTATTTTATTTCGCCACAAAGATAACGGCACAGATGTCCGTTCTATTGTAAAAAATCGACTTTTACTAACTTGGGTTCTACGGTTCGATATAGGTCAGCGTTATATCCTCCGAAAGTGTGAGTGAAAGAAATGATGTAGGAGTATTGCCCGACAATGTTTTGATTTCTTTTGAGAAATGTGCCAGATCATAATATCCTGCGTCGATGGCAGTAGTCAGCAGGTTGACAGAGGCCGTGTTTCTCAGTAATTCTACTGCATTCTTGAATTTAACAATGCGGCTATATTCTTTAGGAGTGAATCCGGTGTTATGTTTAAACTTCCGTTCAAAATGACGCTGGCACAGGCATACCTCATCCATCAGACTACGAACAGAACGCTTCCCTGCGGACTGATTGATTATATTCACCGCTGCGGCAACTTGGGAATCAACAGGCTGATAGTTATGTGCAAGATACGCCAGGAGATATTCTTCAACGACCTGAATCCGTCCCCGGACATCATTCTGTTCACATAACCTCTCGATAAAGGTACTGTCAAAAACCGCCTGCATTTCATTCGTACTGATTCTGTAATTCGCAAACTCATGCAAAGGCAGCTTTGTAAATCCGGATAACCCACAAGGCAGAAAACGAACGCCGAACTGATGAACGAATTCGGCATAAGTGACAAGCTCCGAATATTTCGTCATCGGACCCACAAAGTAAGAACGATAAGGCTGCATGACCAGCGTTTCTTCTTTTACCTTACTCACTGCTTCTCCCAACGTAAAAATGAAATCGGTACAACCATCCGGCAAAATATGGATACGCATACCATATTCCGGAGTTCCCTTAAATTCCCAATAATTATCGATATAGGGAGCGAGTAGACGAGAGGGCTGATATTCTGTGTACATCGGTCTATTTTATACGCAAATATAAAGAGAATAAATGCCAATTCATGTATTTTGCAAAAAATATCATGTACATTTGTGTTTCAAAAAACAGCAAAACGCATGAAGGACTTTGCAGCTATCGACTTTGAAACAGCCAACGGAAAGCGCACCAGCGTATGCAGCGTAGGGGTGGTCATCGTAAGGAATGGAAAAATCGTGAAGAAAATCTATCGTCTGATCCGTCCTTGCCCCAACTATTATACGCAATGGACAACAGCTGTTCACGGACTGACTTACGCGGATACGGAAGAAGCGGAAGATTTTCCTGATGTATGGGCAGAAATAAAACCGCTTATAGACGGTCTTCCGCTTGTTGCCCACAACAGTCCTTTTGATGAGGGCTGTCTGAAAGCTGTTCACGAGCTATACGAAATGACTTATCCCAATTATAAGTTTTATTGTACTTGCCGCACTTCACGAAAAGTGTTTGGAAAAGAGTTGCCCAATCACCAGCTACATACGGTGGCAGCCCGATGCGGATATGATTTAACCAATCATCACCATGCTCTCGCTGACGCAAAGTTTCCAAATGTGCTCTGATTTCATTATCTTCGCACCCACTAACCAGCGAAGAAGCATTATGAGAAAAAGAATTGTAGGTTATGCGAGAGTATCTACAGAGAAGCAAGACCTAGAAAGACAGAAGATACTTATAAGGGAATATTGTAGTAATAATAACTACGACCTCGTTAAAATTATATCCGAGAAGGTTTCTGGAGCTAAGAAGGATAGAGAAAGTATTAATGAGTTATTAGCTGTCACTAAAGATACAGCTGATATGGTCATAGTGTCAGAACTATCACGTATATCCAGAGAGAAGGAGTGCTTAACAGTCCTTAATACCATAAATGATATTCTAGAGAATGGATTAGATGTATTATTTTTGGATGATACATCTAAAGTATATTCAGCCTACACTGAACTAAATGTTATAGACATTATAACATTGACAGTAAAAGCACATTCAGCAGCCGAAGAAAGAGATAAGATTACCGCCAGAATGAGAACAGGTAAAATTACCAAGCTCAATATTAACCCATATATGTACACTGGCAGTCTTGTACCTTATGGATTTAAAGTCATAGATAACCCAGATTACAAGGGACAGAAGTGTAATATACCCGCTAGAAAGCTAATGGTAATAGACGAATCCAAAACCAAAGATGTGCAATTCATATATCAACTAGTCCTCAATGGCACAACTCTACGTGATGCAGCAGAAGAAGTTAATAAGCTAGGTTTAAGGACACAGCTAAACAAACCCTTCTGTGAAACTTCAATTAGTAAGATGATTAAGAATCCAATCTATAATGGACGAAGAAGATTCAAGGGGCTAAATCTTCCCCTCATGGATAAAATTATATCTGATAATGACTGGAATAGAGCACAAATTTGCGTCTCACAGAACCAACTATTCAAAGGTAAAACTACTAAGAACTTCAATCCATTAAAAGGATTAGTATTCTGCCCTTGTGGGTATGCTCTAATGCTTCATAAGATGATAAGAAGAGACGGTAGTGGATATTTCGTTATGACCTGTTGCAAGAAGAATGATAAAGAATATAGGAAGAAGTGTAGAAACTCTGGAATTGTCTCTCATGTACTACTACCTACCGTATGGAAATGTGTCAAAGACACGTTACTATTATCTGAATACACCACTAAAACGACTAGTGAAGTACATAGGATTAATGGTATCATAGAAGGACTAGAAGATAGAATATCTGGATTGATAGATGAAATTGATTCACACAAGAAAGAAATGGCTAGACTATCTAAAGCCATTACATTAGTGACTGTGAAAGGATTGATTACGCAGTACGAGAACGAATATGTAACAGAAGAAGCTAAAGTAACAGAGATAGAAGCTAAAATCAATAACATACGAGACGAAATTAGTAACTATAAAGCCAACATCACTAAAATTAATTCCATTACATATAATTCTCAATTAATCAATCTTACAGACCAAGAGAAGGCTAGTGTATATCAAAAGGTCTTATCTAAAGTAGTTTACTATTCCATTGATTATTTCAGAGGATTCATTGTCATATCCTATAAGAATGGCTTAGAGAACATTATAGCTATCAACAAGACTACAACAGGTTACATATCCCCTCTCCCAAGTAGTTTTAGTTTCAATGCTGAAACCAGAAAGATACGTGTCACTATTGCCAAGAAACAGACCTCTATAAAGGAATTTAGCCTATCCGACATAGAGAATATCGAATATAGCTTCAAAGAACTAGAAGCTAATTTTAACCCCCAACAATGGGATATACAAAGCCAAATTCTATAAAACAATTAAAGCTAGCTATCATTGATAACTAGCTTTATATTTATAAACACCCTCTACTTTATATATTAACATCTTATAAATTACAGTTATTACTAGGTAATAATACTACTAGTCCATACTAATAGAGCTATTAGAAGCAAGTACATGGGAATTTACTAAAGTAAGGTAGGATATTATACAGAGAATTTATATCCTACGTTTCTTATCATATCCCAGATTATAGAACTTCTTAAACATCTCCCAAATGTAGCCAATAAATCCAATTACGATAAATGGCAGGAAAGGCAGAAGAAGGCTACTCCAACCATAGCCCAAACACAACCCTACAATTACGCCTATGACATATAGGGCTGTTATAATTCCGCAACCTATCATTACCCCTCTTCCTCCTGCCATTGCGTAT
>ERZ791667.845-NODE-845-length-13424-cov-1.58486_pt1 | contig 13424 bp, 6 predicted proteins | sample MGYA00509959_ERZ791667 | MGnify/ENA primary metagenome ERZ791667 (study PRJEB30046, sample SAMN00715196) | human gut metagenome | study: EMG produced TPA metagenomics assembly of the A metagenome-wide association study of gut microbiota in type 2... | reverse complement strand
AAAAGAGAATGTAACGGTGAAAATCGGAACTAAGACAGCAGAGATTATTTCGGTGCAGGACGAAGAAATACAGGTAAAAGCTCCCGCCGGATATGGACTGGGAACGGTATCACTTACTATCAAAGGGTATGAAACATTGGGTACTTGTCTTTTGGAACCGACTTATACCGGCGATCTGACAGCATTTGCCTTGAAGAATAGTAGTCAGCCGTTTACTACAACGGATGATGCCCTGGATGATGTTTGGGGGATTCCGACTGACTGGTTATTCAATGAGAAGTTTTATTATCAGGAGAACGGTTCGCGTGTACTGATACGTCCTTTAATTTTTGACGGCAACAATCCGGATGGTTGCATCTCTTTCTTGTGTAACATGTGGTCGAATGTAAACCATAAGGAGCATCCGTTGGATAATGCCAAAATGTATCAGGTGGTAACGCTTCCTGCCGGAAAATATACAATCAAATGGTCTGTTCCTGAATGTAATACGTTGGGAGGAAACTTCGGTACGATTATCGGGGTGACAAAGGGAAATGCTACTTTACCAGATCTGGTGCAAGAGAATGGGTGGACTCCTGCAGATGAAAGTGTGTTTGTTGAAGATGTTTCAGGAAAGAAGACATACTTCCGTATAACAGATAATATTGTACTTTTCGATAAGGAAAGAGGACCTGTGGATTACAGTATGGATATGCAACTGACTGAAACAACGCAAGTAACTATTGGTTTTGTAGTTAATATAAGTCTAAGCAAGGGAGGTAATGTAAATATCTCCAAAATGGTAGTGGAGAGAGTTAACTAATTAATTAAAAAGGAAATATAATGAAGAAAATATATAATCTTTTGTGCTGGGGAGCTCTGCTTCTATTGGCTTCTTGCGAAGAGGAAGGAACGGAAGTTATTGAATTGGGAACCAAAGACCCCGTTGTGAGCATAACCGGAATCTCTCCGGATTATGGTTACGTGGGAGATGAGTTTGATGTGATCGGTGAAAATCTTGCCGGTGCAGTGGATTTTGTGAAAGTCAGTATTGGTGAGAATGTAGCGAAAGTGTTGGCTTGTACAGATACCGGAAGATGCTACTACAGGAAAAATATCGGTAGATTTCTTTGATGAGAAATTGAAAACGGATTTAATGCTCCGGGTACTGGGACAACCGTCAGTTGAGACAATTAGTCGTGAATGGGGATTTGTCGGTGATTTAATTACTTTTACCGGAACAGAATTAGGTACGAAAGCGGAAGATATCAAGATGATATTCGGTGATGCAAAGGTCAATGCCCCTGTGACAGAATGGAGTGAGACTTCTTTTACGGTACAAGTACCGATAGGAGCTACATCGGGAAAGATTTCGCTGATGGTATATACAAAGCAGGTGAATACTCCTGTAGATGAATTTACTATCCGTCAGCACGCCGGTTTGACAGAACTTTCTCCTGCTACTGCTTATAAAGGTGCGGAAGTGACAATAAAAGGCAAGAACTTCGGTACTACTACTGAAGGAGTGAAAGTTCTTTTGGGAGGAGTGGAAGCTGAAGTCCTTTCATGTAGTGAAGAAGAGATTAAGATACGTATTCCGGTTAGTGAGTCCTTGGAGGATGGAAAAGAAGTGGCTGTAAAAGTAACCACTCCGTATGAAGAGGTAGATGGCGAACTGAATTTGGTTATAAAAGCAACTCCTGTGATAGATGCTGATGCAGGGATGTCTTCTTTGGAGGGATATGTCGGAACGGTAGTTACAGTTAAGGCGGCTAATATGCCTGAAACAGCAGAACAACTGATTGTGAAGTTTGGTGATGTGCAGGCAACAGTCAGCGATTATCAATATAAGGACGAAAATAGTGACGCTACATTTACTGTAAAAGTACCGAATGGAGCGTCGGCAGGAAATGTACAACTGACTATGGCTATTGGTAAGCTGCAATTCTATGATGGTACTTTCAAAATCAATTCATCGCCTGTAATGAATGATATTGCAGAGACAGTGGTCTTGGAAGGTGAGAGTGTGACAATCAAGGGCACTGATTTCGGAACTGATAAGGAGGCGGTTCAAGCATATTTGAATGAGACAGAAGTTGAAATTACTTCTATAAAAGATGATGAAATAAAAGTGGCGGTTCCTGCGGATTTTGGTACGACGAAAAATGTGAAGGTAAGTCTGCGATATGCTGATATCCCGACATTGGAAGGATATACGGTAAATGTGATGGGGAAGAACGGAGGAGATGTGACGGCAGTAGTACTGGAGAACTGTGGAACTCCGTTTAGTAGAACAGAGGATCCTTTGGATGATAATGTATGGGGAATTCCTACAGGTTGGAAGTTTAATGATAAGTTCTATTATGAGGAGAATGACCGGAAGGTATTGATACGTACTTTATTAGTTGATGGAAATAATCCGGAGGGAGCTATCTCTTTGTTATGTAATCAGTGGTCGAATGCAAACCATAGACATGCTTTGGAAAATGCCAAGATGTATCAAATAACAACTTTACCGGCCGGTACTTATAAACTTTCATTTACAGTTTCTGAATCAAATACTTTGGGAGGTAATTTTGGAGTAATTTTCGGAATTACTAAAGGAAGTAGCACGCTTCCTGATTTGGACAATGGGACTTGGAACCCTGTCAGTGAGTCTGATTTTATCGAAAAAACTGATGGTAACAAATCATATATAAAAGTATCGGATAACAGAGTACTAAGGGCCGAAGGACCTAAGTCTTTTGATATGACTTTTACATTATCTGAAAGAACAGAGGTGACTGTCGGTTTTGTTGCTAATATAAGCTTGGATTATAGAAATCAGAAAGGTGGTAATGTGGAAGTGACAGAAATTGCAATAGAGCGGAAATAATAACTTTAAAATGAGATAATCATGAAAAAACTATATTATATAATTGCATTATTTGTATGTTCCTCTTGTGGTGATGGCGTTAACCTGCCATCACCGGGAGTAGAAACGGATTTGTATAAACTCCCTGTTAAGGAAGACTTGGATAAGTTGATGACGATAAAATTGAAAGACAAAAGTGTACCGATGATTCATTGCGGTGCTTTACACACACCGGAAGATATTGCATACGTCAAGGAACGTTTGAACAGGGATCCTTGGAAAAAAGGGTACGAACTTCTGAAGGAGAGCGGGTGCGCACAGCTGACTTGGCAGGCGAATCCACAGCAATATCTTGAACGATTCAGCAATGGAGGTAATTATACGATCGCCATGAAAGATGTGGCAGCTGCATATCAGTTGGCGCTTCGTTACCATCTGGGAGATGGGGATGAATATGCTGACCATGCCATTGGAATCATGAGAGCTTGGGCTGACAAATGTATAGCAATTGGTGGTGACTCGAATTCGGCTTTGGGTGCGGGATTATATGGTTATGAGTTTGCCGTGGCCGGAGAACTTTTACGTGATTACTGGATTGAAATGGATGCAGCGGGATTTAAGAAATATCAGCAATGGACAATTGATGTGTTCTATCCTGTAAATTCTATATTTGTCAAAGAGCATTTCGGTACTCCGCCTTTTCATTATTGGGCCAATTGGAAATTGTGTAATTTGGCTTCGTTGCTTGCTATCGGAATTTTGACCGATCGTCGCGATATTTATAATGAAGCAGTCGAGCATCTACAGATTGGAGAAGGCAGCGGAAGAATGACAAATGCCATTTATCATGTCTTTGACGGTGAATATGCAAATCTTGCCCAATGGCAGGAAAGTGGCCGTGATACAGGACATACTGTGTTATGTCAGGGATTGATGGGAACTATTTGCCAGCTTACGTGGAATCAAGGTGATGACTTCTTTGGTTATAATGATAACATGTACTTGAAAGCCTGTGAATATAATGGACGATATTATTCTGCCGGACTGGATGTCCCCTATGTTCCTTATACCCGTGTTTTTAAAGGGAACTGGGGCATTGCCGAAGAATATTATGGCGTATTAGTGGAACGCAATGGTAGCCGTGCGGCCGGTTGTATCTGGGCACTTGCATATAATCATTATGCTAAAATAAAAGGTGTTGATGCAGAGAAATGCCAATATACAAAAATAGGTATGGATGTAAGCTATCCGGAGGGAGGTCCCGGAGGAGGCGGAAATAGTGGTTCTTATGACCAGTTGGGTTTCGGAACCTTGATGTATTCAAGAGAATAATAAATAGTAAGGAATAGTCTTCTCATTTTAAGACTATTCCTTACTGAATGTTGAAAATTATAGAATGTTTGTAGTATGGTGAAAAAATACCTACTTTTGTTGGTGTTGGTTTTGATAGGGGGCACGTCGTTCTCTAAAGACAGACTGGTTACTTGGGATGCTCCTCAAGGGGTAGCTTTGAATGATGATTTTACAGTTAAAGTAAGACAGCAAGGCGGGAAATGGATAACATTGTCTACTTATTTGATAAAAGTTGATGAGGTGCGAGAAGGAAAACATCATGTGGAAAATGCCTCAATGGTAACTTTTGATTTTACCGGAACGGTGGAAGTCGCTGTAACCTGTAACCGTGAGAAGGTAAATATGGCAAGAGTTCGCCCTCTTTCGTATAATATCCCTTTTCAAATCAAGGACAATACTATATTGTTTTCATTGGAACGTCCCGGAAACTTGTCCGTAGAGGTTAATGGGGATATTTTTCATAACTTGCATTTATTTGCTAATAAACCGGAAGAAAATATACCGGATAAAAACGATCCCAATGTAATTTACTACGGACCGGGGATTCATGAAATAGCGGATGGGGAATTGAAAGTACCCTCGGGAAAGACTGTCTATCTTGCCGGTGGCTCTGTGCTGATGGGGCGCGTTTTGATGGAGAATGTCCACGATGTCAAATTGGTGGGAAGAGGTATTATAGATCATTCAGTTAAAAAGGGTATCTGGATTGCAAACTCGCAGAATGTCTATGTAGAGGGAATTGTAACTACACAATGCGGAACAGGAGGTTCGGATAATGTCACGATTCGTAATGTCAAGAGCATAAGTTATTATGGATGGGGTGATGGAATGAATGTACTTGCCAGTAATAATGTATTGTTCGACGGTGTGTTTTGTCGTAATTCGGATGATTGTACGACTGTCTATGGCACTCGTTTGGGCTTTGAGGGTGGATGCAGGAATATAACGATGCAAAATTCTACGCTTTGGGCAGATGTGGCTCATCCTATCTTTATCGGGATTCATGGAAATTCGAAAGAACCGGAGATTCTGGAGAATTTGAATTATATTAATATTGATATTTTGGATCATCAGGAGAAACAACTCGACTATCAGGGATGTATGGCGATTAATGCCGGAGATAATAACCTGATACGTAAAGTACGTTTCGAGAATATCCGTGTTGAAGACTTCAGGCAGGGGCAGCTTGTCAACCTGCGTATCTTTTATAACGAAAAGTACTGTACCGCACCGGGTAGAGGGATTGAGGATGTATTATTCAAAAATATCTCTTATACAGGAAAGAATACGGAACTTTCTGTCATTGAAGGATATAATGAAGAACGGAAAGTAAAGAATATCCGTTTTGAGAATTTGAGAATAAATGGAAAATTAATTTATGACGGGATGTCCGATAAGCCTGCATGGTATAAGACATCGGATATGGCCCGTATCTATGTGGGGGCCCATACCGAGGGAATTGTTTTCAATAATAATGATTCAGAGGTTGCTGATAGGATTACTCAATAGGTGTATAGGAGTTTCTGTTCGTATTTTAATATAGAAACATACATAAAATAGTCTACTAATATTGCTAATTGAATAAGATTTGAATATGATGAAAAAGTGTACTTTACTATTCTTGTTTACATTGATGAACTGGGTGCTTTACGCACAAGAGTATCCGAAGGTTATTATTCCGGGAGATTATGCTGACCCTACTATTATGCGGGACGGAAAAGATTACTATATGACCCACTCGCCGTTTTATTATGCTCCCGGTTTTCTGATTTGGCATTCACAGGATTTAATAAACTGGGAACCCGTGTGTCGTGCTTTGACAAATTGGAAAGGTTCTGCTATGGCACCTGATTTAGTGAAGTACAAAGATAGGTATTATATATATTTTCCCGCTGATGAAACGAATTGGGTAACATGGGCTGATGATATCAGGGGACCATGGAGTGAACCTGTTAACCTGAAAATTGGTGGCATTGATCCGGGGCATATCGCGGATGAGAACGGTAACCGTTATCTTTATGTCAATGAAGGTGAAGTGATTCGTCTGACTGACGACGGATTGGCTACCGTCGGGGAGAAGAAACAGGTTTATGACGGATGGGGAATTCCCAATAAATGGAAAGTGGAATGTAAGTGTCTGGAATCTCCAAAACTGAATTATAAGGACGGGTATTATTATATGACTTCTGCTCAAGGTGGGACAGCCGGACCTGCTACAAGCCACATGGTTGTTGCCGCCCGTTCTAAAAGTCCGCTCGGTCCATGGGAAAACTCTCCTTATAATCCCATAGTGCATACGTATAGTTCACGTGAGAATTGGTGGTCTAAAGGGCATGGTACATTGATTGACGATGTGAACGGCAATTGGTGGATTGTATATCATGCTTATGCGAAAGGTTATCATACTTTAGGACGCCAGACTTTGATTGAACCTATCGAATGGACGGCTGACGGCTGGTATCGCACCAAATCCACAGCCACTCCGATAACTTTGGACAAGCAGATAACACACGGTCTAGAATTATCCGATGATTTTAACGGACCGGAATTGGGACTTCAATGGACTTTCTGGAAAGAATATGCTCCGAAATCTCTTGCTTTTGATAATGGAGCTCTTTGGGTGAAAGCCAAAGGAAATACTCCTGCTAACGGACGTCTCCTTCTAACAACTGCTGAAGATAAGAATTATGAAACCCAAGTGGAAATAAATACCGGTAATGGTAATAGAGCCGGGCTTATCTTGTTTTATAATGAAAAGGCTTATGCGGGAGTTGTTTCTGACGGAAAAAAGTTTATTGTATATCAGAATGCAAACAAACAATTTGAATTACCTAATGAGTTGGGTAACCGATTTATTGCTAAAATCCATAATCAGGGTAACAATCTGCGTATAATGGTGAGCAAAGATAGCAAGGAGTGGATTACCCTTGCGGAAAATGTTGATGTGTCACAAATGCACCACAATAATTATCATGGTTTCTATGCTTTGCGTATAGGATTGTTGTCTGCTGGAAAGGGAAGTGCTGGATTTAATCAGTTCTGTTATAAGAATGCCGTTCCTCAAGAAGCGGATATGGGTGCTTATCTGATGGTATTTCACAAGGACGAAACGCATGGCTTGTATATGGCTGTCAGCCGTACAGCCATGAATGACGGGGAACCGGTAATTGCTGGCGATACGATTGCCTATCAGAGAGGTATTCGTGACCCGCATATTTATCGTGGACCGGATGGCGCCTTCTATTTGGCAATGACAGACTTGCACGTGTTTGCAAAGCGGGACGGTTACCGGGAAACTGAATGGGAACGTGACCGTAATATGTATGGTTGGGGGAACAATTATGGACTGGTATTGATGAAGTCTTGGGATCTGGTTAACTGGAAACGCGCGAATATCCGTTTTGACAAGTTGACGGCAGGCTTGAGTGAGATTGGTTGCGCATGGGCACCGGAAGTGACTTACGATGAGAAAAAAGGGAAACTGATGATTTATTATACGATGCGTTTTAGAAATGAAGCGAATAAACTGTATTATGTATATGTAAATGATGACTTTGATACCATTGAGAGCTTGCCGCAGATTTTGTTTGAATATCCTAATGAGGGTGTTTCTGCCATTGACGGAGATATCACGAAAGTAGGAGACAAATATCACTTGTTCTATGTTGCCCATGATGGACCTGCCGGAATCAAACAGGCTGTTTCAGATCGTGCGAATGGGGATTATGAGTATGATCCGCGCTGGTACGACTTTGAACCTAAGGCTTGTGAGGCTCCTACTGTATGGAAGCGCATCGGAGAAGATAAATGGGTATTGATGTATGATGTATATAGTGTGACTCCTCATAATTTCGGTTTTATTGAAACGTCAGACTTTGTGAACTTTAAGAATCTGGGGCGTTTCAATGAAGGAGTGATGAAAACAACCAATTATAATGCTCCCAAACATGGAGCGGTTATTCATCTGACTACTGAAGAAGCTGATAATTTAGAGAAGTATTGGCAGAAGAATAAAAGGAAATATGTTTCTACTGCATCTATTCAAAAGAATCCGGTCATTCAGGGATATTATGCTGATCCGGAAGTGATGTATTCAGAGAAAACGGGGAAATATTATATTTATCCGACGTGTGATGGTATTCCCAACTGGGGGAGTACACAGTTTAAGGCTTTTTCTTCGGATGACTTGGTGAACTGGAAAGAAGAGGGTGTGATTCTGGATTTGAAAAATGTTTCGTGGGCAAAAAAGAATGCATGGGCACCGAGTATCATTGAAAAGAAGCAGGCGGATGGCAACTATAAGTATTATTATTACTTTACGGCAGAGAAACAAATTGGCGTAGCTGTATCCGACAGTCCGACAGGTCCTTTTATAGATTCAGGGAAACCTTTGATTGGGCGGGAATTGCCTAAGGGGATGCCGAGAGGCCAGAATATCGATCCGGATGTGTTCACAGATCCTGTAAGTGGAAAAACTTATCTGTATTGGGGCAATTATTATATGGCTGGGTGTGAGTTGAATGATGATATGATATCGGTGAAACCAAATACGACGCGAATTCTGATAGGTCATGATGCTCATTATAGCGAGGCGGCTCATGTGTTTTACAGGGACGGCTATTATTATTTTACATGGTCTAAAAATGATACGAGAAGTACGGAATATGAGGTGCGTTATGTACGTTCTAAATCTCCGGTGGGACCGATAAATCCAGCGGAAAGTCAGGTCGTTATTTGTAAGAAACCGGAACAGGGAATTTATGCCACTGGACATCATTCGGTAGTACAAGTGCCGGGGAAGGATGAATGGTATATTGTTTATCATCGTTTTAAATTCCCGGATGCTGTGACCAAAGGAAGGGATGCCGGCTATCATCGCGAGGTGTGCATAGATAAACTGGAATTTAATACGGATGGAACAATCAAAAAAGTGGTTCCGACTCTTTAAATCGAAATTAATAAACTATTGAAACTCAAATTATATATAATGAAACAGAAAAAGAATCTGATATCAGTTTTGCTTCTATCTCTTTTTTCAAGTTGGGCAGGTGCGCAAAATATTCCTGTGAAACTAAATGTGGATGCGGGACGGCAGATTGCCACTGTAACCAAGTTGTTTAACGGTTCTAATATCGAGGACCTTAATAATCAGACAAATGGTGGAATATTCAGTCAATTGCTTCATGGAGAGGTTTTTGAAGAAAATATTGACATTGATTTCCTGAATTTGGATAAGGCTGACTACTCTAAAATATATGTAGTATTGGATGAAAGGAGAATTCCGCATTTGATTACACAAACGGATATTTATCATCGTATCTCATGGAATAACCTGACAGAAAAATATGACTTTAATTCTAAAGATATTTATGATACCAAACCTTTCAGACGTCCCCGGGTAATTTCGGGATGGGAGTTTCCCGGTCGTTTCCTTGTGTTCGATTCATTACCTGTTCCTATACAAAAGGTTATGCTTGAACGTATCAATGGAAATGAGCAGATATCCAAGTATTGGAGTAAAATGGTGTCAGGAAGTCCGCAATATAATTATGAACTGGTGCGTGACGGGGAAGCTTATATCGGGCGTCAGACGCAGACAATCTGTTTTAAAGGAGGTTCGGGAGAAGTCGGACTTACTAATCATGGCTTATATAGAATGGGAATACGGTTTGATAAAGGAAAATCTTATGATGGCATTTTGAGAATCAAGTCAGATTCACCGGAGACTGTATATATATCGTTTCGTGATGAAAAAGGAACCGTGATTGCAGAGGAACCATATTCTCTGAAAGGGGATGGCTCTTATGAAAGAGTACAGTTTAAGTTGGTACCTGATGCTGACGCAACTCGGGGAAGTTTCGGAATATCGCTTAAAAAGCCCGGAAAAATAGAACTTGGATTCGCTTTTCTGCAACCGGGAGAATGGGGACGGGTGAAAGGCTATCCCATTCGGAAGATGTTTGTGGACGCATTGAAGAAACAGGGAATTGCCGCCTTCCGTTATAATGGTTCTATGGTTGATATAGGTGCAGATACTTATCTGTATCGTTGGAAAAGAATGATAGGCCCGGTTGATGAACGTAGGGTAACTCTTCGAAGCGGATTTAATTTATATGCTACTCATAGTTTCGGTTTTGAAGAAATGCTGCAAGCGGCAGAAGTGATTGATGCAGTTGCCATTATCGGTATGAGCATGGATGAGTCTTATGAGGATATCCGGGATTTTGTAGAATATGTGAATGGAGATGCTACTACCAGATGGGGGGCGTTGCGGGCTGAATACGGACATCGGGAGCCTTATCGTTTGAAATACATACAGGTGGACAATGAACGCCCGATTACGCGTGGGTATATTGAATGTGTGAAAAAGTTTGCGGAGGCAGCCTGGGAGATAGATCCTGAAATGTCGATTATGACTTCACTTAACATCGGTCGCGGATACACCAAAGGGACACCGGAATATAAACTGGCATCTGATATGGTATCATGGTTCATCTCAAAAGGTAAACAGGATAAACTGGCTTGGGATCCTCATTATAGTGGAGCCAGATCGTTTGCTGATACAAAAGATTGGTTTGAAAATGAGATGGGGATAGTGCTTCAGAGAGAATTGGCGCAGGATTTTCCCGGATTTAAGTTGAATCTGCATCCTATGGAAGAGAATGGAAGTCGGTGTGACTGGGATCGCGGTTTAGCCCATGCAAATAATTGGAATACCTTACAACGTTATGGTGATTGTTTCCGTATGTTGGGTACGGCTAATACTTTCCAGCCGCATGGTCTGCATTATATGTGGGATCAGGGACGTATTCATTATACAGCCGATACTATATGGTTCCAACCTTCAGCACATATTGATGAAATGATGATAAAGACGTGGAAACCTAATGTTGTCGCAACTTCCACCAGTGATGAAGCCCTTGATATTACAGCTAAAATCAATGATTCGAAAACAGAAATGACTCTCTATGTTGTTAACTTGAGTGACCAACCTCGGGAAGCTATATTGAATATTGATAATTTCCGTTACAAATCCAAAGTGGAGGTTCAAACGATTGGCGACTGTGAACTTACAGAGTTTAATACGTACGAGAATAAAGATAATGTAGTATTTAAGCCTTCTCAGGCGGTCTTTTCCAGAAAGAATACTAAATACACATTCCCTAAATACTCGTACACTGTAATTACTCTTAGAAAATAGAAAGCATGAAAAGAATAAAGCACCTTTTAGTCTTATGTCTTTGTCTGATACTGGCTCTGCCGGTATCAGCGCATATTGATGAAATAATGAATGGGCCGGATTCAGTCTACATTTTCCCATACCCTACGTTAAATGACGGAGGAAGGAGAGGGATGCAGTTTGTCTGGAGTTCGGACGGAGAAAACTGGCAGAATGTAGCTGACGGGCAAGTATTCGTGAAGTGTGACTTCGGCCCTTGGAAGAAAATGTATGAACCTTATCTGACGCAGAGCCGTGTGGACGGAACATGGCATTGTTTCTGGAATCTGACTCCGGATGGAGAGGCGATGGCTTATGTATCTTCTGTTGATTTGATAAAATGGAAACCGCAACATTTCTTTATGGCATCTGAAAAAGGAAAATATGCCGTGGAGAACTGCAATGAACCGATTAGAAAAACGGTGTCGATAGGCGACAAACAGGTGATCGGTTGGGCTCTGAAAGTTGCTTATAAGCAGATTATTGCGATGAACCGTTATGGGGATCACCGGGCGTACAGACAGACATTGCGGGGAGAGCGCACTGCGCAGGACGGAAGCCGTTTTGCAGGATTGAAACCTGTGACGGCCCGAATCAAAGTGGAAGAAGAAAATACTAAACCTATCAGTGAGCATTTGATAGGGGTATTCTTTGAAGACTTGAACTATGCGGCAGACGGCGGACTCTATGCAGAGCTGATTCAGAATCGTGACTTTGAATATTCTCCTAAAGACGGAAATAAAGACAAGGATTGGAATAGTATGTATGCTTGGAGTGTTGAGGGGAATAATGCGACATTTACAATCGGAACGGATCATCCGATTCATGCCAATAATCCGCATTATGCTATCCTGAATATTCAAGAGCCGGGAGCGTCGTTGGTTAATGAAGGTTATGGTGGTATTGTTGTGCGAAAAGGGGAAAAATATGATTTCTCTATGTTTTCCAAGATTATGAATGGGAAAAAAGGAGGAAAGACAGTTATACGTTTGATGTCAAGAGACGGGAAAGAGCTTGCCCGGACAACCTTGTCGGTTTCTTCCAAAGACTGGAGAAAACAAACTGCAGTGCTGAAGGCTGTAGCAGATGCCGATAGTGCCCTGTTGGCTATATCGCCGCAAGTGGAAGGAGAATATGCTTTGGATATGATTTCATTATTTCCGCAGAAAACGTTTAAAGGGCATAAAAACGGGCTTCGTGCTGACCTGGCGCAGGCAATAGCGGATATTCATCCGCGTTTTGTGCGTTTCCCCGGTGGTTGTCTGGCACATGGTGACGGAGTGGATAATATCTATAACTGGAAAGAAACGATTGGCCCGCTGGAAGCCCGAAAATCTGCACCTAATATCTGGAGATATCATCAGACACGAGGTTTGGGATATTTTGAATATTTCCAGTTCTGTGAAGATATAGGAGCTGAACCGCTTCCGGTAGTGGCTGCCGGTGTACCATGTCAGAATTCAGGGATAGGGGGGCCTAGCCATCATTCTACAGATATCATTACCAGTAACGGTCAGCAAGGCGGTATCCCAATGGAAGAGATGGGACAATATATTCAGGATGTTTTGGATCTGATAGAATATGCCAATGGCGACGCGAAGAAAACGGTGTGGGGACGGGAACGGGCAAAAGCCGGACATCCTGAACCTTTTAATCTGAAATATCTCGGAGTGGGTAATGAGGATATGATAAGTGATATTTTTGAAGAACGTTTCACGATGATTTATAAGGCTGTCAAAGAAAAATATCCGGATATTGTGGTAATAGGGACGACCGGCCCCTTTAGCGAAGGGACAGACTATGAAGAAGGCTGGGCGTTGGCAGACAAGTTGGGAATACCGATGGTGGATGAACATAATTATAATTCGCCGGGCTGGTTTATTCACAATCAGGATTATTATGACCATTATGACCGTCAGAAGTCAAAAGTCTATTTGGGTGAATATGCGGCACATATACCGGGACGTCACAGTAATATGGAAACAGCTCTGGCTACGGCTCTGTTCCTTACCTCAGTAG
>ERZ791667.802-NODE-802-length-14153-cov-2.95318_pt1 | contig 14153 bp, 10 predicted proteins | sample MGYA00509959_ERZ791667 | MGnify/ENA primary metagenome ERZ791667 (study PRJEB30046, sample SAMN00715196) | human gut metagenome | study: EMG produced TPA metagenomics assembly of the A metagenome-wide association study of gut microbiota in type 2... | reverse complement strand
AATTGCAGAACAAGCCGATAAATCAGAATATTACAATTAGAAACAAAAATATAATAACATATGGCATACTTTAACGAAGAAAATACGGTTGAGCAAATGCTCATTAATGCGGCAGGACAATGCGGTTGGATATATGTGGAACCGCAGTTTGTTCCGAGACTTCCTGATGAAGTTCTTGTTGTAGAATGGCTCATGGAGGCATTGTTGGCATTGAATCCTATTACTGCTGAACAAGCAGAACAGGTTATATATAAACTTCGAGCTTGTATTACAAGTGGAGGAGCTTCTGATGAACTAATTACAGCCAATGATAAGTTCCGCAAGTTGCTGTTTGAAGAGAACTCATACCCATTTGGGGACAATGGCGATAATATCAACATTCGTTTCTTTGCAGGCAAGGATGATGAATATAAGAATCGTTGCATAGTGACTAATCAGTGGGAGTATCCGAGAAAGAGTAAGGAGGGAGGCAAGCGTTTAGACCTTGTATATGTTATCAATGGTATACCTATGGTTATCGGTGAAGCAAAGACTCCTGTTAAGGCGTCTGTAACATGGGCTGATGGTGCTACTGATATTATGCATTACCAGAAGAGTATCCCTGAAATGTTTGTTCCGAATATTCTAACCTTTGCAAGCGAAGGAAGAGAATTACAGTATGCAGGTATCGGATGTCCTATTGACAAATGGGGTCCTTGGTTTGCTGATGAGGAGCGTAAGCATGGTACATTGGAAGATGTTGAGCATAACTATGTATCATTGATGACTCCTGAAAGACTATTGGATATATATCGCTTCTATTCTGTTTTTACAGGAACCTCAGGAGGTAGGAAAATTAAAATTGTATGTCGTTACCAACAATATTTGGGTGGCGAAGCTATTGTTCAACGTGTTTTGTCAACATATACAAAGGGCTCTGGTCCTCGTAAAGGTTTGATTTGGCATTTCCAGGGTTCTGGTAAGTCGTGGTTGATGGTATTTGCGGCTCAAAAACTTCGTCGTCAGGAAGTGCTAAAAGCACCAACAGTTGTGATTGTGGACGATAGAATTGATTTGGAAGACCAAATTACCGGCGATTTCACACGTGCAGAAATACCTAACATTGATAGCATATCATCCAAACAAGAACTGGAGGAAAAGATCCATCAAAGAAAGATTTTGATTACCACTATCTTTAAGTTCGGTGATTTGAATGATGGTGAGGTAATTGATGAACGTGACAATATCATCCTCTTGATGGACGAAGCTCATAGAACCCAAGAAGGAGATTTGGGTAAAAAGATGCGCACAGCATTGCCAAATGCGTTCTTCTTTGGATTAACAGGTACGCCAATCAACCGTAATGACCATAATACATTTGCATGTTTTGGAGCCGAGGAGGATAAATACGGATACATATCAAAATATACATTCCAAAACTCAGTAGCAGATGGGGCCACTCTTGAACTTAATTTCAAGACTGTTCCAGTCGAAATGCATTTGGACGATGCTAAGTTGCAAAAGGAGTTTGATGAGCTTACCGACCAAATTAGCGAGGAAGACAAGAACGAATTGGTAAGAAGAACAAGCGTTGATGCATTCTTTACCGCTGAAAAAAGAATCAATGACGTTTGTAAGTATATTGTCTCTCATTTCAGAGAGTATGTGAAGCCAACAGGCATGAAAGCTCAGGTTGTTGTTTACAATAGAGAATGTTGCGTCAAGTATAAAAAGGCTTTGGATGCTCTTCTTGGCACAGATGACCAAACAACAATTGTAATGCATACTGCTGGAGATAAAGCAGATGAATATAAGGCGTATAAGCGTAGTCGCGATGAGGAAAAGAAATTGCTTGACCAGTTCAGAGACCCATTGTCTCCGCTGAAATTTGTCATCGTGACAAGTAAACTGTTAACTGGCTTTGACGCACCTATACTCCAGTGTATGTATTTGGACAAACCAATGAAGAATCATACTTTGTTGCAGGCCATTTGCAGAACCAATCGTACCTACAATGAAAATAAGAAATGTGGGTTGATTGTTGATTTTGTTGGTGTATTTGAGGATGTTGCTAAGAGTCTTGCTTTTGATGAAGAGACGGTTAAGACCATTGTTCAGAATATCGATGAAATCAAAAGTCTTATACCTACATTCATGCAACAATGTATTGAGTTCTTCCCTGGCGTAGATAGAACTATTGGTGGATGGGAGGGGCTTACTGCTGCTCAACAATGCTTAAAAGATGATGGTGTGAAGACAAACTTTGGGCGCCACTTTGCCCGCCTCAATAAAGCGTGGGAGATAGTTTCTCCCGATGCTTGTTTGGCCGAATTCCAAAATGATTATACTTGGTTGGCTCAGGTGTATCAAAGTGTACGTCCTGTAAGTGGTGGTAATCTTATCTGGACTTTGCTTGGAGCTAAGACCATTGAGATTATACATCGCAACATTGAAACTATTGACATTGGTACTCCACTAGAGGATTTGGTAGTTGATGCCGATGTGATAGATGCAGTCCTTGAAGATGAAAAAGCACGTGAGAAGAAGATTGTTGAAGTAGAGAAAATGCTTCGATTGAGATTGGGCGAGCATAAAGGTGATCCTAACTTCAAGAAATTTGCAGAAAAATTGGATGAACTACGTGAACGAATGGAACAAAATCTAATCAGTAGTATTGATTTCTTGAAACAACTTCTTGCATTAGCAAAAGACTTGCTTGAAGAAGAAAAGAAAAAGGATGAGTCCCAGGATAAAAGAGCAAAAGCTCGTGCTGCCTTAACAGACCTTTTCCAAAGTATTAAGACTGAAGAAACCCCAATTATCGTTGAGCAAGTTGTAAATGATATAGATAATGAGGTGGTTAACATTGTACGTCAATTTAATGATGCATTCCAAAGTGTTACAGCCCGTAGAGAAATTAAAAAGAAACTACGCGCTATCCTTTGGGTTAAGTATCAGATAAAAGACAATGATGTATTTGAACGTGCATACCAATATATTGAGATGTACTATTAGTATTTTGTTCATTCTGTTGTACAATGGCACAATACAAGCAATCTGAAATCACAAATGTATTTTGGGCATCGAACGATGGCTTCAAAGGTGGACGTGACCCATTGGGAATCCAGAACAGTTCAATTGCAACCTATAGCAAATTGTTACCTGGGCTCACCAATCTAACCCGTCACATCCGCTATTACAGCCTTTATTGTTGGCTACTTAGTGAATATGACAAATTTGAAGTTGCTGGTCAAACATCTCTGCATCAATATAATTTTATACGTCGTGCAGAGTTGGCAATGGCACTAATTATGAAGGAACAAAATGTTGGTTCTGTGGTTGGAGCTTTGTTTGTTTCACAAGGTAGATATAAGCAAATAGAGGATGGTATTTATGATATTGCAGATGGTGCTGATTATGAATCTAAAGATAAGTACTGGACATTCAAAAGTGGAGCTTTTGGCCAGTACTATCTTGGTTCTCTTATTTATTATGAACTTGTAAAAATTGAAGAAGGCAGATTCTATCTTCGTAACAAAGGAAAAGAGCTAGCTGATGCTGTCAGAAATAGTATTGATGAAAACATCCGGAAATTATTTCTTAAATGTATTCTGGATGGAAGTCTTAAAGAAGAAGCAATAGAAGACTTACAATCTTTAGCTATACATCGCATAAATGTAGGCTCTGAGGAATGGCTGTTCTTGAATAATTTGCTTACGAAAAGTGACGAGGACTCTTCCTTGCGAAGAGAAACAATCTTTTTGCTCCTAAATGATATTTCAAAAGGCGTAGAGATTCAAGAGTTTGTAAAGAATCGTTTTTTGCATATAACTGAAGACGGTAATTTGCATGCCGCATTTGGGTGGTATTTCTATTATTTATGTGAAGGTCTACATTATTGTATTGACTTGTTCTTCTGCTTAATACTTTACAAAATTCATGAATTGCACAATCCTCCAATTGCACTACTTTCTCAAGATATTAAACAATCTTTATTGTCGGTTATAGAGAAAGAGATGAATTATAACTCTCTTGACGAATGGAGGAAAAATGTGAGTGATAATATAAATATAATCTATGATGAGTTAAGGGATTACGTCAGCAAACAAGATTATATTTCTGCAGCAGTACATGCGATAAGACTCCTGTTGAGACTTTATACTGAATTTGAGAATAACTCAAAAGAAATAGAGGAGTTTGAGAAAAAAAATGATTTGAAACGTCAGCGAGGCATACTCAGTGAAGGGTTAAGATCTTATATGGAGCGTTACCTGTCATTCTCTATATCTAGCTTTATAGAATCTCTGATAGTACAAATAATGCAGGAACATACTGTGGTTGCTATTGCTAAAATGGGAAAGAATAATTCAGACCTAAGAAAATTTATTCTTGAGGATGGACGGATTGTTCTAGTAGAGCAACGGTATCCCGTTGAAACATCGCCGCGTATTAATTCTCTATTTAATTTTTTACAAGACATGGGTTATCTTGATGAAGATAATACACTAACTGAGATAGCATCACAATTCATTGAGAATTATGGAAAAGAATGAGCATGCAATATTATTGGATATTCCTAGCGGCGGCAAAAATGGCAAATATCATTCAGCTGTATTGACTACTTATGCCATAGATTTGATACATTTCGATAATCAATTATTGAACATGCTTCATCGTAAGCAAGTATGTAGCATAAATGTGTTTGCCGATACCAATCAAATGGATAAATCTATGGAATATGTATCTCCTATTTATATTAGACATATTGGTAAGGAGTACTCCATTACATCTATAAGTGCTGTCGGAGCTTTTCATCCTAAGATTAATTTCTTTGTAGGAGATGACGCTGTATTGGTTGTGTTTGGTACTGGTAATCTAACAGTTACAGGACATGGAAAAAATCATGAGGCATTTACAGGTTTTATGATAGATGAGACTGATACGACGCATCGTCCTCTCATTGAAGAATGTTGGCAGTATCTCTGCCGATTTACAAAGCAATGTAACGACTATGATCATAATAGAATTCTTCGTGAGATTCCTGAAAATTGTACATTTTTAGATTCCTCTTTCAATATTGTGCCTCATAGTATGTGCAAGGTACAAGAAGGGTTAAATGCTGCTTTACTGTATAATGATTCTCAGTCTGGGATTTTACAACAAATTTCAAATTTAGTGCCATTAAATGAGGTGCAGACTATAACACTTCTCAGTCCATATTTTGATGAATATGGAGAATCATTGATTACATTATCCCAACTTTGTCCGAACTCAACGGTGAATGTTTTGATTCACCAAGATTGTGCTTTGCCACCAAGCGGAATGCTTCCAAATAGCAGTATTCATTTTTATGATTTCAGCGAAACAAAAAGGGGTAAAATAGCTTTTAAAACATATGAACGTCAATTGCATGCAAAGGTTTTGCACTTTAAGACTAATGATGCTGAATATTGTATGGTTGGCAGTGCAAATGCAACATTAGCCGGACTTGGAACAATAACTCACAGAGGCATAAATGAAGAGTTTGGAGTCTTGTATCATTCGACAAAGCAAGATTTTCTATCTACACTTGGTCTGAAAACCAAGAAAAGAATAGATGTGCCAACTAATAGATCCAAACATTCTAATGAAGCTCCTTCTGAAACTGGAAGACGATTAAGACTATTATCCGCTTATTACGAATCAGGTAAATTAAATGTCTATAGCAATGAGGAGATTCCTGATGGAGTACTACTGTCTATCGACAATGGAATTGAGACTCTTGTAAGTGAACTTAAACATGATAAAGGCAATAGATATAGTACTGATATAAAGTTAGCAAAAACTCAATATACATGTTATTTAGTGGATAAAGACAAGAAATCTATATCTAATAAGCTGTTCGTCAATTGGACTGAGTTCTTAGCCACAACAAATCCGTCGAAAATGAGTCGTAATCTTAATAGATTCATTTCTCGTATTGAGAATGAAGGATATGATGGTATGGAGGTTGCTGATATGCTATCTGATGTAATGTGGGACTTAGTTAATGATGCTGGTGAAAAAGTTTCTCCAAAGATTAAAGTTTCATCAGAAGATAAAAGGCAATCTGATTTATCTTTGCCCGAAATAAAATACAATTCGGAATATGACAATGACGATGCAAAAAGTAGCAGGATTTTCCAAATAGATCGTACATCAAGACTGATTGAATGTATTGAGGAGAGTATTAAAAAAAAGATTCGTTCGATAGATGATGCGATCATTGATGAAGAGGAAGAAGGCTCGGCAGAAACAAGCAATAATAGAGAAATAGAAGAACAGGAGGATATCTTCCTCAGCAAGCAACTGTTAAAAGGTTATGGTGAATTATCAACATCTTTGTTAATGAAATATCAGAAGATGATAAGTAAGCGATACGAGCAGGTAAAAGCTACAGGTGATGGCGTTATAACTAGAGATGACTTAAACTTCTTTTCTCTGTCTATGTTTGCTGCAATGGAGATATGTTATCTTAATAAATTTCGTTATAAATTTGACCAAATACCCTATTCATCAAGAAACTTTTCTCAGAAACAGTTTTATGATAGTTTGGAAAGGAGCATAAGTAACGTTGGTCTTGACTCATTGGAAAAATTTGTAAAGTTTTGCAATACAATGAAACTTCCAGCACAAAGAGATGAGAATTTCAATAAAGTTTCGTCTCGTTCTATGAAATATGCAATATTATATGGGACCTTATTTAATAGACTTTCTCACATTGAAACTATACGCATATTGGGTAAACGCTTGCAAAAAGCAGTAGATAGCCTGGCTGTGCTATTCGGTAAACCTTCGTTTGAAACTCTGACAAAAGAGCTTGAACCTTTATCAGAAAGGTATGACTATGTATTTCGCATGAATCATGTTGAAAATATGATTAGAAGTCTTAGCTGATAATTTCGTTCGTTAGAACGAACAAACTACTATTAAATAAGGGAAAGAAAAAACATGGGCAATGATTTTTCCTTGTGTATAGCAAAAAGTTGTGCTTGTTTTCATTTGTTTGTCAAAAAACACATATCTTTGCCATTGATAGCCTCAGATGGTGTGGTTTGTTTGGCTAAAAATCATTCTTTGAAATATAATTGATTGATAATCAAATGAGACACAACTCTTTAACGAGGAGGAGTATTGATACGAACGAATTGATTGAAAATAATAAAATAGTCCCGATAAACCATCCGGTTTATCGGGACTATTTTATTTCAGGTCAGAACATCGGCAGTTGGTAGATGAAGCCTAAAGACAATCGGTTAGTACTGTAATTCTCCTGTCCCAGTACTTTGGCACGATGTGTGAAGTCGTATGAACGCCCTACATAGGTCAGGAAGAAGTGCAAATTAGTTTTCATTGGATAAAACTCTACCCCCGCCAGGTAGCCCCAGGAAGTACGGTAGTTACCTTTTTCAATGCCGTCGGCTGCTTTGGTGACGGAGGCCGTTTCGTACATGCCTTTCACGAAAGCATTCCACTTGGGGAGGAAACGGTAATTGAGCTTGGTCACTACCGACAAGTAGCCGGCGTTGAAAGCATTGTGTCCGCCGGCATTGCCCACAATCCCGGTGATGGTACCGTTACGGTCGATGCCTTCCTGCGAATACATGAAATCGACGAACATATTGAACTTATCCAGATTCAGTTCGTTGCCCACTGCATAATAATAGAGGTTCTTGCCTTTGGCTTCACTCATGACGGAAGCCGACCAGCGGGTCTTGAACACCTCATTAAAGTTACCATTCCAGTTCAGGGTATAGACCAAAGGCATCTTGCCCGACTTGAGGTCCGGAAGTTTGCCTTCCGAGTCTTCGGTGATTCCATACGTCTTGTCGAACGAACTGTTGCGACTGTTCAGGATCTGCAAGTTGAGCTGCTGGGTAGGTGTAATGTTATAACCGATGTTCAATCCGGTCATAAAATTGCTCATATTCTCGATCATGTCGCTGTATTGGTAGATGTCAATCGGATTCAGGTCGAACTCGAAACCGCCGTAAGCGGTGCATTGTTTACCGGCAAAGAAAGAGAACTGGTCGTTCAGCTTTACACCGATACCGGCATAGTCAATCGAAGTCGGTATGTTGTCGATCATTCCTCCTCCCTCATTCGAACGGTTCAGACGCTGGCGATAACGATAGGAGAGCCAGCTGTTGAGGTTGCCCTTGGCTTCGATACGAAGTTGGCGCATCTTGAATACTCCTTCGTCGAAACCGTTGCGGAAGTTGGCATCGAAACTACCTTGCATATTGAGATACAGATTGAACTTATCCGTCTTCTTCTGCACGTTGGTCAGCTCTTCATACAACGATTTATTTTCAAGAAACATCTCTTTCTTTTCCGTCTTTTGGGCATAGACTCCTTGTATGCTGCCCGCAAGGAGCAACATGGCCATTAATTTTTTCATAAGTGTTCAGGTTTTATCGGTCCGATGTCCGGTTAATACTCATTAAAATATTGCTGAATCTGTTTCCAGTCATTGGTTTTGGTCAGTCCGAGAATCAGCAATACACGTGACTTCTGCGGATTCAGTTCCTGAGAAGCAATAAACTGATATTGAGTATCGTCTACTTCGGCATCCATTGTGGTAGGACCGGTAGGTACGCGGGAGGAGCGAACCACGAGGATTCCTTTCTTGCGTGCTTCCAGCAGTACCGGTAAAATGTTTTTGTGGAAGTTGCCGTTTCCTACTCCCGCATGGATGATACCTTTGTAGTCATGATGCAACAGTGGGGTCACCATATCGGGATCGATGTTCGAGTAGCTGTAGACAATGCCTACTTTGGGAAGAGAGTTCAGGTTGGTTACGTCGAAAACAGATTGGGTCGTATGTTTCTTGAGCGGAGCCTGGTTATAGAATACTTTTCCGTTAAAGATATAGCCCAATGCACCGGAGTTGGGTGCCTGGAAAGTTTGTACGTCGATCGTATTCATCTTTATTGCGCTTTCAGCTCCGAGAATCAGTCCGTTCATGGCTATCAGCACACCTTTGCCGATAGATTCTTTGGCTCCGGCAGTGACTACGGCATTGTAGAGGTTCAGCGGGCCATCGGCACTCAGCGCGGTAGAAGGGCGCATGGCTCCTACAAGTACCACGGGTTTGTTACTTTTTATGGTCAGGTTCAGGAAATAGGCAGTCTCTTCCATCGTATCTGTTCCGTGAGTGATAACGATACCGTCGATGTCCGGGCGTTTCAGGAGTTGGTTGATCTTCTTGGCGAGTATCAGCCACACTTCATCGCTCATGTCCTGCGATGCGATACGTACAATTTGCTCACCGGTCACGTTGGCAATATCCTTGAGTTCGGGTACTGCATCGAGCAGCGTACTGATTGCTACCTGGCCGGCCGTATAGTTGGTGGAAGTGGCAGAACCGCCTGTACCGGCAATTGTGCCACCCGTAGCAAGGATGTGAATATTAGGCTTTTGCGCGAAAGCCATCATCGTGGAAAGTAGTAGTGTGACCACTACAAAGCTTAGTCTTTTTAATTCTTTCATGACTCAACTGTTATTTAGGTTAAAAAAATAGATAGTTCCGTTCTTTTAGAATATCTGGATAAAGAGCAATCCGAGCGCGATGGCTACAACGGTCGATACCAGTCCGGGCATCATAAACGAATGATTCAATACGTATTTACCGATTTTTGTTGTACCGGTCCGGTCGAAATTGATGGCGGCCACTACTGTCGGATAGTTCGGAATGAAGAAATATCCGTTTACAGCCGGGAACATGGCGATCAGCATATACGGTGAAATGCCGAGAGCAATGCCCAACGGCATCAGTGCACGTACCGTAGCAGCCTGGCTGTAGAGCAGGATGGACATTATGAACAGGGCAATGCCGAACAACCACGGCATCTGGCGGACCAGTCCTTCGATCGATTCGGTCAGTTGCCCCATATTGCCTTGCAGAAACGTATCGCCCATCCAGGCTATACCAAAAATAGCGATTACCGCCTGCATCCCTGCCGGAAAAACAGAACCTTGCGTCGCTTTGATACCATCTGTCTTCGTGATCAGCAGGATAAGCGCAGCTGCCGAAAGCATGACGATTTCGATAATGGCAGACATGCCCAGGGTGACTGTTTCGCCATCGATCAGAAATGTGGGGCGCATGCCGTCGAAAGAGCCGAAAAATACAATAAAGGCGGTAGCTAAGATGAAAATCAACACCGATATCATTGCATTGCGCCTATTGTGTACGTCTTTAATCTCTATTTTCTTTGAGTTGAAGTATCCTTCAGCCAATCGTTTCTGGTATTCCGGGTCGTCTACCAGCTCTTTACCTACTTTCATAGAAAAAAGTGCACCTACCAGTACGCCGATAATGGTTGCGGGAATCGTTATTTTGAGAATATCGAACAGGGTAATGTCGAAACCGGCCAACAGTCCGAGTAAGGCGACCGTGGCTGCCGAGATGGGACTTGCCGTGATGGCTTGTTGCGAAGCGATGACGGCTATGCCGAGGGGACGTTCCGGACGAATCTTTGTTTCGGTGGCTACCTCTGCAATCACAGGCAATACGGAGTAAGCGACATGCCCTGTTCCCGCAACAAAAGTAAACAGGTAGGTCACAATGGGACTTAATATGGTGACATGTGACGGGTTCTTACGCAATAACTTTTCTGCCAGCTTCACCATATAATCCAGCCCGCCGGCTGCTTGCATGCAGGAGGCGGCCGAGATGACTGCGGCAATCATCAACATCACGTCGATTGGAGGAGCTGTGGGTTGCAATCCGAAGGCAAAAGTAAGTATTCCTAAACCTACGCCGCCCATTACTCCGAGTCCGATACCTCCCAGACGGGCACCGATAATGATAGCTGTCAGTACAAAAGCCAATTGTAGAATCATATCTTTCTTTTTTATTTTTGGCAAAGATAATTGAATAAATTGTCTCTGAATCGGTAAATGATATGCTAATCAACAAAAAAGAAGTTAATAGGTTTTTGTCTATTAGTATATTTTTTCATTATGAAGGGGATTTTATTAAAATCCCTGTTGGGAGGGGAGGTTTACAATATGATACATCTATTTGTCTTCATGTATAAAAACTATTCCTTGTTTAAAGTATGTTAACTAAATTGCGAATATGTATGCTTTCAAAACAATATTGCTTAAGTTTGGTTATTGTAAACACAGTTAAGAATGTAATTGTTAATAAAGATATATTATGAAAGAAGAATTATCGAAAGCAACTCGTACAGAGAGTGATTTAATAGGTGAACGTGAAGTACCCGAAACCGCCTTATATGGCGTACAAACCCTTCGGGGGATAGAGAACTTCCGCATTAGCAAATATCATCTTTGTGAGTATCCCTTATTTATCAATGCACTGGCCATTACTAAGATGGGAGCCGCTATGGCTAACTTTGAACTTGGACTGCTGACCGAAGAGCAGGCAAATGCCATTCTTCGTGCATGTAAAGAAATTCTGGAAGGGAAACATCATGACCAGTTCCCGGTAGACATGATCCAGGGTGGAGCCGGAACTACCACCAACATGAATGCCAATGAGGTGATAGCCAACCGCGCACTCGAGTTGATGGGACATAAACGTGGGGAATATCAATATTGTTCGCCCAATGATCATGTTAACCGTTCGCAGTCTACCAATGACGCTTATCCGACCGCTATTCATATCGGTATGTATTATACGCACCTCAAACTGGTGAAACATTTTAAGGAGGTGATCGATGCTTTCAGAAGAAAGGGCGAAGAGTTTGCACACGTGATCAAGATGGGGCGCACCCAACTGGAAGATGCAGTGCCGATGACGCTCGGACAGACGTTCAATGGTTTTGCCAGTATCCTTCAGGATGAAGTCAAGAACCTGGACTTTGCTGCTCAGGACTTCCTGACCGTCAATATGGGAGCTACTGCCATCGGAACCGGAATCACCGCCGAGCCGGAATATGCAAGCAAATGCATAGCGGCTCTCCGGAAGATTACCGGACTGGATATCCGTTTGGCCGATGATCTGATAGGAGCTACTTCCGACACTTCTTGTCTGGTAGGTTACTCTTCCGCTATGCGCCGTATAGCTGTAAAAATGAATAAGATATGCAATGACTTGCGCCTTTTGGCATCCGGCCCGCGTTGCGGGTTGGGCGAAATCAATCTGCCGGCCATGCAGCCCGGTTCGTCCATTATGCCGGGTAAAGTCAATCCGGTTATTCCCGAAGTGATGAATCAGATTGACTATAAAGTAATAGGTAACGACCTTTGTGTAGCTATGAGTGGTGAAGCGGCCCAGATGGAACTGAATGCGATGGAACCGGTCATGGCCCAGTGCTGTTTCGAATCTGCCGATTTGCTGATGAATGGTTTCGATACGCTGCGTACCTTGTGTATAGACGGCATCACGGCCAATGAGGAAAAATGCCGAAAAGATGTTCACAACAGTATCGGTGTGGTGACTGCACTGAATCCTGTTATCGGATATAAAAACTCTACCAAGATTGCCAAAGAAGCACAGGAGACCGGTAAGGGAGTCTATGAACTGGTGTTGGAACATGACATTCTTTCAAAAGAAGACCTCGATACGATCCTTAAACCGGAAAATATGATTCATCCGGTGAAACTCGATATTAAGCCCAATTATTGATATCAGGAATATGAAGTATAATTTTCAGTAAGTAAGGAGGAAGGAGATGACCGTTCGGGCATCTCCTTTTTTTTTATTTTTAGGGTATGGTAGTACATCGGTTTCAGTAATAATATGTATCTTTCCCGTCGGTTAATAATTTGTACTATGAAAAGACTCCTGTTTTATTTTTGGGTATCCCTTGTGTTGGCTTCGTGTCAGGGGGGCAAGGAAGCAGTGAATCAGGCTCTGCCTGTGATTGATATGAATGAAGATTATCCCGAAAAGGAGATCGTGTTGCAGGATATTGCTGACATAAGCTATATTCCTTTGGAGACTAACGACGAATTTCTGTTCGACGGTTCGGTTGAAGTGGTCACCGATCAATATGTGATAACCAAAGGACATCGGGGAAACGACGTCTGCTTCTTCAGCCGGCAGGGAAAAGCACTCAACCGCATCCACAGGGTCGGTAACGGCCCGGGTGAATACAAGGATATCGGTTCGATAGATGTAAACCCGGCGAACGGCGAACTTTACCTGAAGGAGATGAACCGTCAGCAGATTCACGTCTATTCTCTGGACGGAAAGTTCAAGCACTCTTTTACTTTCCCTGAAGGGAAACGGATGAGTCGCATGTGCCTGTTCTCTCCCGACTATTTGATAGCGGAACAGGAGTCAAAGGTGCCGGACGATCAGGATGCCAACTTCTATCCTTATCTTTTGGTCTCCACCCGGGACGGGCATCTGGATTCACTGGACTATGTGCAGAAAAGAAATATTCTCGTCAAGCTTATTGTCAATGCGGAAAACCATTCATACGCTTATCTTCTGGAACCCTCTTTGATTCGTAATGGCTCCCGCTTTTATATCGGCAATCCCGACTCGGATACCTTGTTTGCAATGAATCCGGACCGCACCTTAGAGCCATTGCTCGTCCGTACTCCTTCACATTCGGAGGAGGGAAACAAGTATGGTTTGTTTTTACGGGGAGCGGCGGGGGCTTATTTCTTTCTGACTAAGCAACCTATGGAAGTGCCGATGAACAGTATCGAGTCATTGGATCTGAAAAGTGAAGAGTGGCTGTACGACTGTCGCACGCAGGAAGTCTGCCGTTACTTGTTGAAGAATAAAGACGATGCTTCGAAACGTGTGGAAGGTATCATGTTCTTTTGCTATCCCGAAGATTGCGGCTTGGCTGTTCTGAAGTCCGAAGACCTGATGGATGCTTACGAAGCCGGTCAGCTGAGCGGTGAATTGAAAGAGATAGCAGCCGGCCTGAAAGCCGATGACAATCCGGTATTGATGTTGATTCACTTCAAAAAGTAAGGAAGCCTTCCTCGCCGAGGACACAAGAAGAAAGTCGCGTCGTATGCTCTCGTCCGGCATAGAAAGCTTCCGCTTGCATTTGACATAAAAAAGAGATGTGCCGTAGATTCTTATTTCTCGGTGCATCTCTTCTTTTTTGGTGACTCCACTTGTGGGGGAGACGGACAAACAACAAAATTATTGCGGAAAGAGAGGAAAATGACCATTTCGCTGCAACTCCTTGTATCATAGTCTTTTATTTTTTTAT
>ERZ791667.794-NODE-794-length-14256-cov-2.34476_pt1 | contig 14256 bp, 7 predicted proteins | sample MGYA00509959_ERZ791667 | MGnify/ENA primary metagenome ERZ791667 (study PRJEB30046, sample SAMN00715196) | human gut metagenome | study: EMG produced TPA metagenomics assembly of the A metagenome-wide association study of gut microbiota in type 2... | reverse complement strand
TAAATTTTGAATGCATGAAACAAGTAAATCTTAGAATCTATCAAACTATTCTGACTTTATTAGTAGGACTGTTTCTTTCGGCAGGTGCTTACGCACAGCAGATCTCTGTGAGGGGAATAGTAAAAGATCAGATGGGGGAACCTGTGATCGGTGCCAATGTTCTCGTGAAAGGAACTTCTAATGGAGTTATTACAGACATAGATGGTAAGTTTGCATTGTCGGCTGCCAAAAATGATATCTTGATTATCAGTTTTGTCGGTTTTATGAGTCAGGAAATCCCGGTAACGGGAAAAGATTTGATGGTAACTTTGAAAGAAGATACCGGACTTCTGGACGAGGTGGTTGTTTTGGGATATGGCGCGAATGCCCGGAAACAAGACTTGTCAGCGGCTGTGGGTGTATTGAGTAACACGGATGACTTGACGGTGCGTCCGGTTAGCTCTACAGAAAATTTATTGCAAGGTCAGTTAGCGGGTGTTACGGTACAATCTAATGGCGGTGATCCTACATCCACTCCTTCTATTGTTATTCGTGGACAAGGTTCTCAAAATGGTGACAACGTACTTTGGGTAGTTGACGGCGTTCCGGGTGCTCCTATTGCTTCAATGAGTGATATTGAATCTATTGTCGTATTGAAAGATGCCGCGTCTGCTGCTATTTATGGTGCGCAATCAGGTGCGGGCGGCGTTATCCTGGTTACTACCAAAAAAGCTAAAGCGGGTATTCCTACTCTTAGCTATGAAGGTACTTACGGCATTCGCCAGGCTACAAATTTGCCGGAACCGTTAAATGCCGAGGAAGAGTTGGAGATGCGTAAACGCTCTTATGCCAACGCGAATGTGACTTTACCTGACGGTTGGAATATAGAAAAGAATCCATGGATCGGTACTACCCGTACAAACTGGATGGATGAGATTTTTCGTACAGCTTTCTATCAGCGTCATAATATTGCTTTAAATGTAGGTACCGACAACTATTCCAGTCGCTTATCTTTTTCATTTGATAACGATGAAGGTGTATTGATTAATACTTATAATAAGAATTATGCAATTCGTTATAATGGCAAGTTTGATTTGAATAAGTGGGTATCTATTAGTGAGGATTTGGTATGGAAGAATACTGAGAATCGTTCAAAAGATACAAACGACGCTTATACAGGTCCTGTTTTATCTGCAATTTATATGCCGGCAAGTGCTACTGTCTATAATCCGTTGGATGGTACTTGGGGAGGTACTACTACGGAGGATCCTGAATACATAGCTAAATATGGAAGCAATTTCGCCGGTGCTCATGGTGATGCGGTCAATCCGGTACGTTTACTGAGAGCTGAAAACCGTTTTAATAGAACCAGCGATGTGTGGAGCACTACCAGTTTGCAGATAGCCAATATAATACAGGGCTTGAAGTTTACCAGCCGTTTTACTTATAATCTGAAAACCAATAATTATAAGAACTTCCGTCCCATTCAAGATGAACCGGGTAAACCTAATAATTCAAATAGCCTGGATGTAACCAACTACCGTACAGATGCTTGGAAAACGGAGAATACTCTAACTTATGATAATAGTTTCGGAAACCATACAGTTGGTGCCTTATTCTCTACTACAGCCGACCATTATAATGTACGCGGACTGAAAGTAAATGGTAAGAATTTTGCTGATGAAAGTCCGTATCTGCAGTATCTGGCATATGCAGGAACTACTTCTGCTACAGATTATTTGACAGGGCCTGATGCCAACGTTTCATTAGTAGCTCGTCTCGCTTACTCTTATGATGATCGTTATTTTGTGACGGCATCTTGGCGTCGTGACTATGCCGGTCGTTTACCGAAAGAGAATAACTTTGGTGATTTCCCCGCAGCTACCTTAGCTTGGAAGATTTCTAATGAAAAGTTCTTTAAAAAGAGTGATTTCATCGGTATGTTGAAGTTGCGCGCTTCTTGGGGGCGTGTAGGTAATTTGGGTTCTATTGACTATAATTACAAGTCACTCTTATTAGGAACATCATACTGGCAAGAACAAGCTCAATATGGTGTGATAAATAATGCAACCTGGAATAATTTTGTATATAATTCCACTGCAATGAATAGGAACTTGACATGGGAGACTTCTGAACAGTGGGATTTAGGTTTAGATGTTGAGCTGTTCAAAAATCGTTTGGCATTGTCGTTTGATTACTTTGATAAACGTACCTTTAACTTGATTCAGAAGCAAACAATGAATTGGCCAAGTTCTATCGGATTGGACCCGTTGTTGATTAATCAAGGTGAGATTCGTAATCGTGGTATTGAAATACAGGCTAACTGGAACGATCGCGTTAATAAGGATTTTTCCTACTTCGTGTCGGGTAATTTTTCATATCTGAAGAATTGGGTTTCGGATATTGGCGTAAAGAATGCTGATGGTAGCCCCGGCGTATGGACAGATAGTGATTCTAAATTCCGTAACATACCTTATACTCGCCAGACTGCCGAGGGAGAGCCTTTGAACTCTTACTATCTGATTAAGACTGACGGTATCTTTCAAAGTGATACGGAAGCGGCCGCTTATGTGGATAAGAATGGAAAACGTATCCAACCGAATGCCGTAGCCGGTGATTTGAAGTTTATTGATTATAATAACGATGGTAAGATTGACGATAAGGACCGCCAATATTGTGGAAGCGCTACTCCAAAAATAACGTATTCATTTTCATTTGGCGCTACTTACAAGAAATTCTCTTTTAGTGCTATGTTCCAGGGAGTAGGGGGGGCTCAGGCATTTTATGCTGCTAAATCTGTAATTCTGAGTGATGCGGATGGTAATTTCAACCGCGTAAAAGATATTTTGAATGCGTGGAGTCCTACTAATACATCTTCTAATATTCCCAGACTTTCGATGAATGACCCGAACTCCAATTTCTCTACGGCTTCTGACTGGTATCTGGAAAGTGCTTCTTACTTGCGTCTTAAGAATTTGACTTTATCTTATGATTTGACCGATGTTCTTCAAAAATGGTCACATCTAAGGGAACGTAACAGTCGTATGTCTGTTTATTTCAGTGGTGAGAACCTTTTTACGATTACTGATTATTCCGGTATGGATCCGGAGTGCGGAGGATGGGATGCTATGAAGTATCCTGTATCCAGAGTATTTTCTTTTGGTGTTAAACTAACTTATTAATAAAAACAGTTATGAAAAAATATATACCATTATTGGCGTTATCGGCACTAACCTTTTGCTCTTGCTCTGGCTTTTTAAATGTGCAGCCGGAAGGTAATCCTGCCACTACATCCTATTTTTTGAATGATGAACAAGCGATTGATGCCATTGACGGACTTTATGCTCCTATTCATCAGGAAAAAGGCTTTGGACGTGAGTTGTTTTGGGAACAAGGTGCTGCTTGTGATATAGTATGGGCTAAATCACGTGGCTTCAACTCATTGGCCACCTTTAACTATAACGGTGATGAAAGTCCTATCAGTGGTGGATTTGATTTATTCTATCAGAATATGGCTCGTTCCAACTGGATTATCAAGCAGTTGCTTGCCAAAGAAAAAAAAGGTGGATTAAGCGATGTAGAACATCGGAGTTTGGGTGAAGCTTTCTTTATGCGTGGCATGGCTCATTTTTGGATTGCTTACCGTTATGGAACGAAAGCCCAAGGTGTACCTTTTGTGCGCTATGAAGATTTTGAGGGCGATTATGATAATTCCATACCTCCACAGCAGGCTTCTGTAATAGACAATTATAAGTTTATTATAGAGGATATGGATAATGCCATTTCTTATTTGCCGAAATTCGAAGAATATTCAGATGATGATAAGGGACGTGCTCACAAAGCTGCCGCTGTAGCCTATAAAGCTAAGGTATATGCCTATTGGGCTACATGGGATGAAACTCAATGGAACAATGTAATTGCTATAGTTAATTCTCTGGAAACTGATTATGGACGTGGTTTGGCTGATACTTTTGCCGAAGTGTTCTCTTCGGAGTTTACGGATTTTTGGAATAAGGAATATATTTGGTCTATTCCTTCCAATGGTGGCTCTACAGGCGGCGGTGTTGAATTCCCCGGAGTGATTTTGGAAGATAAAGCTTGGGGTGTGTATAATGGCTGGGGCCACATAAAGCCTTCTTACGATATTTATGAAGAAATGGCAAAAGACGGTGCTGGTAATGATCGTCTGGTGCGTTCTATTTTGGAATATAATCAAGAGTTCGAATTTTTTGGTGAGAAACGTAAATTCTATACTGATACAAACTTGGATGTAGGTTTCCAGATTAATAAATATATGGACCCGTTCAAACATAAGGATGCCGATACTAAAGGATACGTTAACACAAATGGCAACTGGCCCACTGCTCGTGTAAATTTCCCATTGATTCGTTTTGCGGAAATGCTGCTGTTCCGTGCCGAAGCCTATTTAATGACAGATCAACCTGGTAAAGCGAAAGAAGATTTGAATCGTATCCGCAGACGCTCTAATTTGAAAGAGTTAATAGATATGCCTACTATGGCGGATTTATATCATGAACGACGTTGTGAGTTGGCTTTTGAATATACTGACCATCTGTTTGATTTGAAACGTTGGCATCGCTCGTCAAATGTTGTAATCAAAGAATTGGCTGCAAAAGAATTGAATGCCCATCCTCGTATCCGTAAGTATGCGGACCGTTCTAATCCGGAGTCAACTTTTACAATAGAGCCATATGCCGACTATCTGAATAAGACTCCTTATCAAGATTATATGATGGTATTTCCTTATCCGGCTGAACAAATTACTAAATCAAACGGTAAGTTGATACAAAATGACGGTTATTAGCTAATTTGAAACATCTAACTTGATGAAACAGAATACTTTTATATATGCAGCTATTGCGTTTTTTGTTTGTAGCTCTTGTACATCCGGTAAATATTCTCCTGTTGACTATGTAGATCCCTTTATTGGTACAGGTTTTCACGGTCATACGTATCCGGGGGCAACTGTTCCTTTCGGTGCGGTACAATTGAGTCCTGATACCCGTGCGGGAAATTGGGATGCCTGTGCGGGATATCACTATGATGATACAACTCTAAAAGGCTTTTCGCATACACATCTAAGCGGAACCGGATGTATTGATTTGGGTGACATTTTGTTTCGTCCTACAACTCTAAAACCGGATCTGACCGCCGAAAGCATTTGCCGACCGGCTAATTTCTCACATAAAGATGAAAGGGCGTCGGCGGGGTATTATTCGGTGATATTGAAAGATGAAGGGATAAAAGCGGAATTGACCGCAACAACTCATACCGGAATGCACCGTTATACATTCCCTTCCGGAAAACCCGTTACTATTATTGTCGATTTGGCTCATTTACTTGGCAATGAATATATCTATGAAGCGGAATTGGAACGGACAACATCTAATGAGATTGTGGGAATGCGTAGAACCAGAGGTTGGACAGATAATCAATATGTTTATTTTGCAGCCCAGTTCTCAGAACCTTTTCAAACTGTTGAGTTTGTACAGGATAAGAAGATAGTTTCCGCCGAAACCAAACAGGTGGGTACTGACTTGCAAGCGATTCTGACATTCGCTGACAAAGATGGAGAACCTATAATCGCCAAAGTAGGATTGTCATTGGTAAGCGTGGACAATGCGCGTAAAAATTTGGCGGAGGAAGTGAAAGACTTCAATTTTGATGCTGTGTGTGCTGCCGCCCGGAATGACTGGGAACAAGCGCTTTCATCTATTACTGTCGAGGGAGGCGGTACAGACGATTTGAAAAATTTCTATACTGCCATTTATCATGCTATGGTTGTTCCTAATGTAGTGAGTGATGTCAACGGTGAATATCGGCGGCATAATATGCAGATAGGACAATTGCCAAAAGGGAAAATGCAATACTCCACTTTCTCTCTTTGGGACACTTTCCGTGCATGGAATCCTTTGATGACGTTGATTGATACTGCATTAGTCAATAATATGGTGAACTCTTATCTGGATATTTACGATGCTTCCGGAGAACTTCCTATTTGGCCGCTTTCTGCCGCAGAGACGGGAACAATGATAGGATACCATTCGGTGTCTGTTATTGCTGACGCTTATTTGAAGGGGATTAGAGGATTTGATGCGGAAAAGGCATTGGATGCAATGAAGGTTTCCTCTGAAAAGAATAAAAAAGGAGCGGATTACTATATAAAATATGGATTTATCCCTTCGAACATAAAGAAAGAATCTATATCTTGCTTGCTGGAATTTGCTTATGATGATTGGTGCATAGCGCGTATGGCTCAAGAAATGGGAAAAGAAGATGTTTATCGGAAATATATTGAACGTTCCCAGAACTATATCAATGTGTTTGACGGTTCTACCAAATTCTTCCGTGGAAAGCGGATGGATGGCAATTGGGAGACTTCTTTCAATCCATTCGAGGTAGGACGTTCCTATACGGAAGCTACTGCCTGGCAGTATCGCTTTTCCGTACCCTATGATGTGAACGGAATGGTGCAATTGTTTGGGGGCAAGGAAAAATTTATCACTGCACTCGATTCTATATTTATCGCAGACCCAAATGTGCATGGTGATCTTGCGGATATTACAGGGTTGATAGGACAGTATGCTCATGGTAATGAACCCAGTCATCATATCGCCTATTTGTATGATTATGTAGGGCAGCCCTGGAAGACACAGGAAATGACACGCCACTTACTTGATGAGATGTACCAACCTACTCCGGGAGGTATCAGCGGCAATGAAGATTGTGGACAGATGTCCGCATGGTATATCTTGTCCGGTCTGGGCATTTATTCCGTTTGTCCGGGAAGCAATGAATTTGCATTGACCACCCCTCTGTTCGAGAAAGCGGTGCTTAAGTTGGCAAATGGAAAGAGACTGACTTTGCTTGCCAATGATCCGAAGAAGAATATCTATATCCATAAAGTAGAGTTGAATGGAAAACAGATAGATACTAACTTTATTACTTACGCTCAATTGATGGAAGGAGGAGAGCTTCGCTTTACTCTATCAGACAAGCCGGACAAAAGCAGAGGTATTTCGGAAGAGGCTTCTCCTTATTCTTATACCAAAGAAAAAGTGGTTTCCATTCCTTATGTAGATAGAGATCTGAACTTGTTTATGGATAAGGTGACAGTAGCTCTTGCCACAACGACCGAGGGCGCGGAGCTTAGATACACTCTGGATGGGACCGAACCTACAGAAAAGTCTTTGCTCTACGATAAACCATTTAAAGTAGATATGACTACACAGATTAAAGCAAAAGGATTTAAAGAGGGGTTCCGCCCGAGTAGAACTTTGTCTATTACAGCTACTAAAGCTGAATTGAAAGCGTCGCTTCCGGTACATCCTTCACGGAACGGTACATCCTATAAATATTTTGAAGGAACTTATCAAAAAGTGGCTGATATTGAAAAAACTCCATTGTTAGAGGTAGGTGTATTGCCGGAACCCTCTATAAAGGAAGCAAAACAGAAAGATCATTTCGGTTATATATTCTCTGGTCTGATTAATGTTCCCGAAGATGGAGTTTATATTTTCCAGACTCGTTCGGATGATGGTAGCGTTTTGTATATAGGCAATGAATTGGTGGTGAACAACGATGGGTCACATGCCGCTATTCCTGCTACAGGATATATTGCGTTGGAAAAGGGATTCCATCCGTATATACTTTATTATTTTGAGGATTATGAAGGGGAGCATTTAAGCTGGTTCTGGAAACTTCCTTCTGCAAAGGAATTAGCACCGATTCCTACTTCAGCCTTGTTTGTAAAATAATTAATGACATAATGCCATGGAAAAAATAATTTTATTAGTTTTGCCATTTTTCGCTGCATCATGCGGCCTAGTGAAACAACAGGCATCTGCACCGGAGCCTGTCAACGTCATGTCTTTCAATATTCGCTATGATAATCCGGAAGACAGTCTGGACAATTGGAGATACAGAAAGGATCGTGTGGCAAATGCTATTCATTTCTACGACGTGGATATATTGGGTACACAAGAAGTGCTTCATAACCAGTTGGAAGACTTGAAGCTGCGTTTGCCGGAATACGGCGTGGTTGGAGTAGGCCGTGAAGACGGTAAAGAGAAAGGAGAATACAGTGCACTTTGGTATAAGAAGGATCGTTTCAACGTGCTTGATTCAGGATATTTCTGGTTGAGCGAAACACCCGAAGTAGCCGGTTCAAAAGGTTGGGACGGTGCTTGTGAGCGTATCGCTTCATGGGTCAAACTGCAAGATAAGGTTTCCGATAAAGAATATTTTGCCTTGAATACCCATCTGGATCATGTGGGGGGGATGGCACGTCGTGAAGGTATAAGCCTTATGCTGGATAGAGTGAATGAGTTAAGTGATGGATTACCGGTAATTGTGACCGGAGATTTCAATTCAGAACCGGAATCAGATGTGATCAAACACGTCACAGATTCTGCCAATCCGGAACATCTGACGGATGCTCGCCAGGCATCTTCCATTGTTTATGGGCCTTCCTGGAGCTTTCATGATTTCGGAAAGATTCCCTATAACAAACGTCCGTTGATTGACTATGTATTCGTACGCAACGGTCTTAAAGTCTTGAGATATGGTATTTTGGCTGAAACGGAAAACAACGGTTTTTTGTCAGACCATACGCCTGTACTGGTAACGGTTGAATAGTGTATAAACTTAAGAAAGAGACAACTTAGTTAAAGTAATGATAACAATGAAAAATATATTGAGAAACTTCGTATTCATAGTTTGGGCAGTTGCATTATTGCCCGTCAATGTGTCGGCGCAAAATCGTAGAGACAAGGAGCAAACGTATGTATTGGAACAACCGTATGAAGTAACCAAGATAACTCCTTCTCAAGGAAAGAAGATAAAAAATGTCATTCTGATGATCGGAGACGGCATGAGTCTTATGCATGTATATTCTGCATGGACAGCCAACCGTGGTAAACTCTTCTTAGACAACTGTCAGGCTGTAGGTTTGTCGAAAACTTACTGTGCAGATAAACTGATTACTGATTCAGGAGCGGGGGGGACAGCTATTGCTAGCGGACAGAAAACAAACTATCACTATGTAGGTGTAGATACTTTGGGACATCCTTTGAAATCATTGGTTGATTTTGCTGCTGCCAAAGGCAAATCTACGGGAATTGCAGTAACCTGCCGTCTTTGGGATGCTACTCCTGCTGATTTCTGTTGCCATAATAAAGACCGCGATGCTGAGAGTGAGATTGTGACAGATTATGTGAATTGTAATGCGGACTATGTATTTGGTGGGGGTGCCAAACTCTTTGAAAATCGCGAGGATGGACGTGATCTGTTCAAGGAGTTACGTGAAAAAGGTTTCCGGACTCCCCGTAGTTGGGATGAACTGGCAGGTATAAAGAGCGGTAAAGTATTCGCAGTTCCTTATCCGGTAGACACCCCGCTTCCTGCTGAACGTGGTGACCTCCTTGCACGTGCTTCATTGAAAGGAATTGATTTGCTGAATCAGAACAAAAATGGTTTCTTTATGATGATTGAAGGTTCTCAATTGGATGATTACGGGCATTTTAATGATCTTGATCTGCTGATGCAGGAGACACATGACTTTGACCGCACTATTGGCGCTATTTATGAGTGGGCAGCCAAGGATGGTGAAACACTGGTTGTTGTTACTGCAGACCATGAAACTGGTGGCCTTACATTAGTAGATGGTGATTTAAAGGAGGGTAAAATCGTATGTAAATTCTCTACAGGCGGGCATAGTGGTGTGATGGTGCCGGTATATGCTTTTGGTCCCGGAGCACAGGAATTTACCGGAATTTATGAGAATACTGCTATCTTTGACAAGATAAAGAAATTACTCGATCTTTAAACTAAAACAATATTTCCCATGCTGAAACACATTTTGTTTACATGCTTCCTTTTCTTTACGGCAATTCCGTTGCTGAAAGCTCAGGGCTGTGGCAATGATGAAAAATATCATTTGCCTTATAAAAACACGTATGTAAAAGAACCTTTGGTAGCCGAGAACGAGTACCGCATAGCCAAATCCGAAACCGTTGAACCGAAGAGTTTCGAAGAAGCCCGGCAGATTCTTCCTAATCCTATTTGGGCCGGACACGAAAAGGAACTTGAAATGTATTGGAGAGCATGGGAAATAGCTGTTGGCAATATCCGTGCTCCTCAACAGGGGTCAGGTTTCGTATCAAGTTATCTGGATACGGCTTACAACGGTAATATCTTTATGTGGGATTCTTCTTTCATCCTAATGTTTGCACGATATGGTACGCGCTTCTTCCCTTTCCAGCGTACATTGGACAATTTCTATGCCAAACAGCATCCCGATGGTTTTATCTGCCGTGAAATAAAGGCCGACGGAGCCGATTGCTTCGAGCGTTACGATCCGGTCAGCACTGGTCCTAACTTGATGCCTTGGTGTGAAATGGTTTATTATTACCAGTTCGGTGATACGGAACGCCTGCATAAGATATTCCCGGTACTTTGTGCGTATTACAAGTGGTTGAAACTCAACCGTACGTGGCGTAACGGAACTTATTGGTCAAGCGGATGGGGAACCGGTATGGATAATATGCCCCGTGTGCCCGAAGGTTATAGTCCTATTTACAGTCATGGACATATGATTTGGCTGGACACCAATCTCCAACAACTGTTTACGGCCAACTTGTTACTTGAGATGGGATTCTATCTCGAACGTTGGCAGGAAATAGAGGAATTCGAAGATGAGGCTAAGATGTTAGGGAAGTATATCCATGATAATCTTTGGGATGAAAAGACCGGTTTTCTGTATGACCAATATGCTGATGGTACACTCTGCAAAACAAAAGGAATAGGTGCCTATTGGACATTGCTCACTGATGTGTTGGATGATAAACAGCTTGACCGTATGGTGAAAGAATTAGATAATCCGGCAACGTTTAACCGGAAATTTCGTATTCCCTCTTTGTCGGCAGATCATCCTAAGTATAAAGAGAACGGGCGTTATTGGCAAGGTGGCATATGGCCGGGTACCAACTATATGGTGATGCAGGGACTTGTAAAGAAGGGATATCATAAATTGGCCCGGGAGATTGCTTTGAATCATTATGCCGAGGTTCTGGAGGTATATAAAAATACAGGGACATTTTGGGAATACTATTCTCCGGAGAAAGCGGAGCCTGGATTTATGGCGAGAAAAGAATTTGTGGGCTGGACTGGGCTTCCTTCTATTGCCGAACTGATAGAGTTTATTATCGGCATTAGGGGAGATTATGTCAATCAACAGATTATCTGGGATATGAATTTGACTGAAACTAATGGAATAGAGCGTTATCCTTTCGGTTCGGAAGGAATCATAAACCTGAAAGCTGAGGCACGTCGTTCTGCAAATGATGAACCACGTATCGCTGTTGATACGAATATCGGTTTTGAGTTGGTGGTGCTTTATGGTGGTAAGGAAAAGAAGGTGAATGTAACTCCCGGTAAGCATACCTATTAAAAAAGATTGTCTATGAAAAGAAATATGTCGCGGCGTCATTTCCTGAAAACAGGAGGACTCGCTCTGGCTGCTATGGCTATGTGCCCACCTTTGTCGTTTGCCTCCTCCGAAATGCCGGTGCAGAAGTACATTTCTCTGCGTCCTCCTGTGGGCAAAAGACTTTTTGTATCGAAGGCGGTAGAGGCAACTATTGAGCAGACCAAGCCAAAAATAAAAGATGAGAAGTTGCGTTGGATGTTTGAGAACTGTTTCCCTAATACGCTCGATACCACCGTCAGGTATACAATGAAGGCCGGCCGGCCGGATACATTCGTCATAACAGGTGATATTGACGCTATGTGGCTCCGTGATTCATCTGCGCAGGTATGGCCTTATTTGCCATTGATGAAAGATGATAAGGAACTGCAACTTTTAATAGCGGGGCTTATTAACAGGCAGGCGGAATGTATTCGGATTGATCCTTATGCCAATGCATTCAATGACGGTCCGTTGGGCAGTTATTGGGAGACTGACCATACACAGCATATGGTGAAAGAACTGCATGAGCGCAAATGGGAAATAGATTCTTTATGTTACCCCATACGTCTGGCTTATCACTACTGGTTGTTGACGAAAGATATTTCCGCATTTGATGCGGATTGGCACGAGACTATGAAGCTGGTAGTGCAGACCTTTAAAGAGCAACAACGTAAACAAGGTTTGGGACCATACAGTTTTACGCGTGATTGTGACCGCCCGACTGATTCACAAATTAATAACGGATGGGGTGCGCCGGTAAAACCGGTGGGGTTGATCGTTTCCTCTTTCCGCCCTTCGGACGATGCTACTCAATACGGCTTCCTTATTCCTTCCAATATGTTTGCAGTGGTGTCATTACGGCAGTTGGCAGAGATAGAACGTGAGGTTTATGATAATCTTCCCTTTGCGGAAGAATGTACTGCATTGGCGGATGAAGTGGATGCCGCTATCCGTAGATATGGAACATTCAATCATCCTGTATGCGGGCGGATATATGCTTTCGAAGTGGATGGTTTCGGTAATGCCCTTTGTATGGACGATGCCAATGTTCCTTGTTTACTGGCGGCTCCTTATTTGGGCTACTGTTCGTTTAAGGATGCCGTCTACCGGAATACCCGTAAAATGATATGGAGTGAAAACAATCCTTATTTTTTTAAAGGCAAAGCTGGTGAAGGTGTGGGAGGCCCCCATGTGGGGTTGAACTACATTTGGCCGATGAGTATCATTATGAAAGCTTTTACGACGGATGCCCCTGAGGAAATACGCAGTTGCCTGAAACAATTGCGTGATACGGATGGCGGAACAGGTTTTATGCACGAATCCTTCAACTCGGAGAATGCCGCTGATTTCACGCGCTCTTGGTTTGCCTGGACGAATACATTGTTCGGTGAACTTATCCTTAAGATAATCCGGGAGTATCCCGGCCTTTTATCCCAAGCATTATGAAAATGGCTTATTGGTTGCTTACTGTATCATTTGCCCTTTTTCAGTATGGAGATGAAGTAGAAATATACTAATATCAAAGAATCATGAAAAAATTAATTATTTTTTTATTCGTGTTGTCGGGTTGTGTCCCGGCTGTGGTTTTTGCGCAGCAACAATTCTCTTTTAAAGATGGGAAGTTTAAAATTGCCCAATTTACGGATTTGCATTGGACACCCCGATCTCTGGCGTGTACTGAAACAGAAGCGACCATCTGCGCCGTCTTGAAAGCGGAACATCCTGATATTGCCATATTGAGTGGAGATGTAGTAACTGAAGATCCTGCCATTGATGGTTGGAAGTCCGTGATTCGTATCTTCGATGAAGCTAAGGTTCCTTTTGTCGTTACTATGGGAAACCACGATGCGGAACACATGGCAAAGGACGATATCTATGATCTTCTTCTGGAGTCTCCTTATTATGCGGGAGCAAAAGGACCGGAAGGCATCATGGGATGTGGCAATTGTGTGATACCGGTTTATGGCTCGAGAAACAGAGAGAAAGTAGAAGCATTGCTGTATTGTATGGACTCTAATGACTATCAGCCGGACAAGCTTTACGGTCCTTACGACTGGATTCACTTTGACCAGATAGCATGGTATCGCAAGCAAAGTGCCCGTTTTACCAAAGAAAACAATGGAAACCCTGTGCCCGCATTGGCTTTCTTCCATATCCCTTTGCTTGAATACAACGAGATAGCAGGTGATGGAAAGACTTTCGGTAATAACAGGGAAGGTGAAGTCGCTTCTGCGAATATCAATTCCGGCATGTTCGCTTCATTTATTGATATGAAGGATGTGATGGGTGTATTTGCGGGTCACGATCATGATAATGATTACCTTGGAATTAACAAAGGCATTGTACTTGGGTACGGACGTGTAACCGGTGCGGATGCTTATGGTGAACTGACGAGGGGAGCACGCATCATCGAACTGTACGAAGGCAAATTCAGGTTTGATACATGGATCACTACACCTTCGGGACGTGAAGCGACCTATTATTATCCTTCCGGCTTGAATTCGGAGGAAGAACGGACCGCGGACTACCTGCCGGCAGTAAAGAATGTATCTTCACCCAAACAAGGGGTGGCATATACCTATTATGAAGGAAAGTGCAAGCGGGTTGCCGGCATCGCTTCTTGTCTTAAAGTAAAAGAAGGGGTTATGAAGAATATTTCGATCAAAGAGGCTGCCGTTGCAGATCACTTTGCCTATGACTTCCATACGTTGATACAGATTCCCGAAAAAGGAATATACCGTTTCTATACATTCTCGGATGACGGTTCAATGCTTTATATTGACGGTAAA
>ERZ791667.791-NODE-791-length-14286-cov-1.80725_pt1 | contig 14286 bp, 7 predicted proteins | sample MGYA00509959_ERZ791667 | MGnify/ENA primary metagenome ERZ791667 (study PRJEB30046, sample SAMN00715196) | human gut metagenome | study: EMG produced TPA metagenomics assembly of the A metagenome-wide association study of gut microbiota in type 2... | reverse complement strand
GCCAGTCGAATTAATCGACCGCATTACAGTAAAAGACGGTTCACGTATTCATTTGGTCAAGTCCGATGAGTTAATCTACATACAAGCATGTGGAGACTATGTGATGTTGATAACCCCATCCGGTGAATATCTGAAAGAACAGACGATGAAGTACTTTGAAACACACCTGTCTCCGGATACATTCGTCCGCATACATCGTTCTACGATTGTCAATGTGACGCAAATATCACGGGTTGAATTATTCGGGAAAGAAACCTATCAGTTATTACTGAAAAACGGCGTGAAATTGCGGGTGAGTCTTTCCGGTTACCGGTTGCTGAAGGAACGGTTGGGATTATAAAGGATACAGGTGAATTAAGAAAAGTAACCCGATAACTTACCGTTCAAAACGGTGATTTTTGATGATGTGCCCTTTCTATGTTTTATGATAACATAGGAAGAGCACATCATTTTTACACTTCTGTGCGGATGAGGAGTATTATTTGCGCCAAGTCCGTTTTTTACTCCTTTTCTACTAAATCTTACTCTTTCGTTTCCATTTGTTTTCTCAATTTTGCACTGTCGAAAGACCAATGTGTTAACTAATGATTATCTTTAAACTATATAAACTAATATTTATGAAACATCTATCAAGTCTATTTCTTCTGTTGTTTCTCTTTTGCTGCTCTTGTACACAGCAGATGGATGATGAATGGAAACAGGATGAACAACTTCCCAATGCGCCCGAGATGCATCCTGTCGGACTCTCTTTCAGTAGGGCGAGTCTTGAAACCTTTGCCGGACAGGGAATTTCCGAAATCGGCATTTATGTATATCTGACAGACTCCATGGTTTATGGAAAGAACCTTCCTTTAGGTAACGGGAACTTGAAAGTAGACCTGCCTTTGGGAGAGAACCTGCAAACTTTCGTTGTGGCGAACGCTGCGCGTCTGGTAGATACGGACAGCCTTTCCAAGGTAGTGGTTTATCAGGACGTATTTGCTCAAAAACCGGTATATATTTCGGATGTCGTGGGATTTACTTCTGATAAGTCGGTCAGCTCGCTCAATATAGAGTTGAAGCGCTTGGTGGGACAGGCAGTGTTCCAACCTAAGGAGACGGAAGAAGAACTGAATGCAATCACCCGTTTTGACCGGTTGGATGTCACCTTTACGAATGTGGCAGTGGGGTATAAAGTGAAAAGTAAAGAATGTATAGTAGAAGATGTGACCTTCTCCACTAGTCTTTCTACCGGCTTTACCGCTTCGGTCTACTCGTTTCCGACAATAAACGGCAGTTCCAGGACATCAGTGGATGTGGTCTACCTGAAAGGGGGCGAAGAGGTGAACCGTATAATCAGCCCTCTTGATACAGGCATAGGCTTCGAACCTTCCAAACGTTCTACCGTACACATGAAGATTACGGATGAAAATTACCTGGACGAACCCTGGCCGTCAGTGCGTGCGGTTACATATAAAGAAAAAGGTGTGCCGGTTCAACCGTTTACATTAGAAGTTTCAGAATTTTAAAAACAGGAGTTTTATGAAAAGTATATTCTATTCACTGGCGGGACTGATACTCCTGTCGGGAACCATTGCCTGTTCTGAAGAAGAACGATATGCCACCTCGGTAGTAAAAGATATAGAGTTGTTTCTGGATGATGAACCGTGGTCGGTGAACACGGGCTCGTCCAACAAACCTCTGTTTATCTATGCGTCCGATGGTGAATATGTGGCTAATTATTCATCGCTTTACCGCTTCCAGTTGGCTGACGGAAGCTATAATATCATTTCTACCACGCAGTCCGACTCTATCCCTGCTCCGAAGAATCTGAATGATATTGTGATCAATCAAGATCCGGCGGGCAAAACCAAGTATGCCATTTCGGCACCGGTGACGTATAAGTCTCCCTTTAATGATCCGCTTAGCATACGTATGTATAGCCGTACAGGAGTGCTTCGCCTGAAATCCACCGACCGTAAATCCGATAAGAGCTATTCAAAATTACGTGCGGTAATATCTTCACCTGTCTCAGGCTTCAGGCTTTCGGATGCTACTTTCGTAAAAGCTCCGACAGAAGTGCAACGTGAGAAAGAGACTGCTACCGGTGGCGTGAACTACACTGACGACCTTGTATTATTTGAAACGCAGAGCGGAAATGAAAAAGTTTCCGTACGTATCGACTATCTGGACAAGAACAATACGGTGATACAATCTAAAGCTATTGACGGGGCATTCTCCATTTTGCCTGATGATACCGTACAAGTGGCGTTTGCGTTGAACAATGTAGACGAGCCGATAATACAGGACTACACTGTGACCATTGCGTCGGAAGGATGGAATGAAGAAGACATCAACCCCGAAGCTCCGATGAGAATCCCCGACGGATACAGATACGTTAGTCCGGAAGAAAACCTTGAATCTATCTGTAAGTCGATGTTGGCAGATGCTTCGGTGAACGAGGTGAAACTCTTCCTGAAAGCCGGCGCGACCTATAAATTAGGTACACAGACCGAAATTCCGAAAGCTCTCTATATCATGGGACAGACACCGGGTGACGGCGAAGAACCGGCATATATGGAAATGGGTAACATGAGTATCAACTGCCCTGATGCCATTATTGAAGCTTTCCACTTCGAGAACCTGAAAATAAAAGTGACAACTTCCGACTTCTTCAAGTTTAAGAACCAGGCTTTCCATGTATCCACTATTTCATGGAAGAATTGTGAGATAAGCGACTTGGGACGTACAATGTGGTATCAAGAAGTGGATGCCCCCCAGAAGCAGGTGGTTGATAATATTGTGATTGAAAATTGTCGGTTCTTCGGCTTGAATTCTAGCAAGAGCGGTATGTTCGGTCTTTCTACCAAACAAGATGCTCCGGTGCATAACTTCGTGTTCAGAAATTCCACGTTCCATGCCAACGACTTGACGAAAGCCCTGATAACCGGTTTGGGTTCTATGACAGGAGAACTCAACGTGACAATAGAGAACTGTACGTTCGTAAGTATGGCTCCTGTCGGAATGACCTTCTTTGATTTGAATCCGAAGAATACTTCTTCATTCAACCTGATTGTCCGCAACAATCTCTTTAGCGGTGTTTGTGAAGCCAGTCAGGGAACTTGGTTTACGACAAGGAACATCACCACCAAGACTTTCGCGAATAACTACCGCACCAACGGTTTTGTAGTAGCCAACTGGGGAGTCGATGCCGCTGAAATACCGGCAGAAACAGCCCTTCCGATGGAAACACTCTTCAAGAATGTGGCAGACAGAGATTTTACCATTACCGATACAAACTCTGAAGTATATACAAACGGAATCGGTGATTCGCACTGGATAAAGTAATCAATAGAGTATTAATAATATAAAGATACAAGACATGAGATATTTTCTATTCATACTGTTGGCAGGACTGTTCAGCGCATGTGGTGCGGATGACGATTCGAATGCAGCCGCAACTGCCGCCAAACTGGAAGTGTCGAAAAACGAGGTGAAGCTGAGCAATGTGAACGGCTCGTTCACCATCAACATAACGGCTACCTCTGAATGGACTGCCGAGGTGACCTCGACAGGTGGCTGGTTGAGTATATCCAAAAACTCGGGAGAGGGCAATGGCGACCTTCGCCTGTTCTTCACCGAGAATACGGACGGGCCTAAGCGTACGGGTACGGTCAAAGTTTCAATGACGGGCGCAGGCTCTACATTGGAACAGGAGATTAGTGTTGAGCAACTCGGTGCCGACCCCGATATTCTGTTTGATTGTTCATCAGATCCCTTGCCGTTCAGGGAAGGTACATTTGTCTGCAAAGTAGTGGCAAACGTGGAATGGGATGTGGATATAGCAGAAGAATACAACTGGATTAAGTTGAAAGAAACAACACCAAGAACCCGTAGCTTTGCTACTGATGAAGTAACATTCACCGTAGACGCCAATGCGAATCAGGAAGACAGGACAGCTATTCTGGCATTCAATTCCGTAGGCGGATACACCTTGCAACGCATCTTGAAAGTGACACAGGACGGAGTAAGCGGTAAGGTAACCATAGAACAGGACGAGTATATCCTTCCTTATAAATTCCGTACATTGGTTATATCGGCTCCGCAAGGAGAAAATCCGGTAGATTACGATGCTTCCATATCCGAAACATGGATTACGCAGGACAAGAAAAACTCTACTGCCGACGAGGTGGTACTGAATATCGAAGATAACAGTAACAGCCCGTTGCCGCGTACGGCGACAGTCAAGATATTGGATAAGACACTTACCATTTTCCAATACGGCAGACCCGATACAAGCATCGGTGATGACACTTCTGCTTCTATCCTTGCTTTTCCGGGCGCTGAGGGTGGCGGACGTTTTACTACCGGCGGTCGTGGCGGCGAAATCTATCATGTGACAACGCTGGCAGACTATAACAAAAATGAAACTCCTATAGAGGGAAGCTTACGTTACGGAATCGAAAAATCCAACCAACCGCGTACGATTGTCTTTGACGTATCCGGTATCATCGAACTGAAAAGAGGTCTGTATCTGAACGAGTATCCCAATCTGAGCATTATCGGACAGACAGCGCCGGGTGACGGTATTACCTTGAAGAACTATAACTTCACCTTCAATCTCTCTAAAGATCCGGCCATAGGTGCAGGCTCCAGTCTGAATGCCGTTGTCCGCTTCCTACGCTGCCGTCCGGGCGACCAGTTTGCCGATTATGGTGAAGACGCTATCGGCGGGCGTTACTTCAAAGATGCCATTATCGACCACGTTACGGCAGGATGGAGTGTGGACGAGACGCTGACTTTCTATGGTGTGCGGAACTTCACGGCACAATGGTGCATTGCTTCCGAAAGCATGAACCTGTCCAATCACGCCAAGGGCGCCCACGGTTACGGAGCCATGTTTAGCGGTGACAACGCATCGTTCCACCATATATTACTGGCACACCACGGTAGTCGCTGCCCGCGTATCTCCGACTTGTCCGCTCCCGGCACACAAGAATCTTACGACTTTACCGGATATTTCGATGTGCGAAACAACGTCTATTATAATTGGAGTGGAAGGGGACAAGGCAGTTACGGCGGAAAGTACGCGTCTTTCAACCTTACCAACTGCTACTACAAACCGGGGCCTGCCACCGGAACCAACAACCGCTCTTACCGGATTCTTTCGAGCGACCCTACTGCCAGAGCCTACATTAACGGCAACTATGTAGCGGGTAACTCTGATGCAACGACTGATAACTGGACAAAAGGTGTCTGGGAACAATTTGACTCTTCACTGGGTAATGTTCCCGATGCTGACAAGCAGGCCATGAAGATGGCGGACTATCAGCCTTACAGCAAAGTGACCAGTCATACAGCCGCGCAGGCTTATGACAAAGTACTTGAATACGCCGGAGCCTCTCTGCGCAGGGACTTGATAGACCAGCGTGTAGTCCGCGAAGTAAGGGAAGGTACCTATACCCATATCGGTTCCAAACCTGAAGAGGACGGCAAGGACAAACAGCCCGGAATCATTGATACCGTATCGGATACCGAAGGTTATATTTCCGTGAAATCATTGACACCTTGGCCTGATACGGACGGTGACGGTATCCCCGATATTTGGGAAGAGGCTTACGGCCTGAACCCCAACGACCCGAATGACGCATGGCAGATAAATTCCTCGGTCGACCCTAACGGACGCTATCCGAACATCGAAGTTTATTTCCACAACCTGGTACAGCACATCATCTACTATCAGAACCAGGGCGGTGTAGTAATGGAAAAGAAATAAACCTGTGGAGCAAATAAATCTATTTATAATAAAAGCATAGAATGATGAATAAAATAATCATAAACATATTTATCCTGCTGTGGGTAGCGGTGGGTGCTATGGCACAGACTGCTACCGTGACCGGTACGGTGACCGATGACATGGGGCCGGTGATTGGTGCCACAGTGACGGTGCAAGGCACTTCGATAGGTGCTACAACCGATTTGGACGGTAAATTTACATTAGCCGGTGTGCCCAATGTAGCCAAGGCTGTGCTGATAGTTCGCTATGTAGGTATGGAAGAGGTAAAAGAACCGTTGAAAGGACGTACCTCCAATATCCAAATCCACATGAAGGAAGCAATCGGCGTATTGGACGACGTGGTAGTAATCGGTTACGGAACCCAGAAACGAGGCAACCTTACCGGTTCTATCGCCAGTGTGTCCGGCAAGATATTGGAAAAGGTGCAGACCACTTCTGTCGGCGAAGCCATTGTCGGTAAATTGCCGGGTGTGCAGGTGACCACGGTAGACGGTTCTCCCGATGCCGAAATCAAAATCCTGGTACGTGGCGGAGGATCTATCACACAGGATAACAGCCCGCTTATCATCCTCGACGGTTTTGAAGTAAGCAGTCTCAATGATGTTCCTCCTACGGATATCGAGTCTATCGAGGTATTGAAAGACGCGGCTTCTACAGCTATTTATGGGGCACGTGGAGCCAACGGTGTAATTCTGGTGACCACCAAGCGTCCGCAGGAAGGGCGTGTGGTGATTAACCTCAATGCTTATATGCAGACCAAAGAACTGTCAAAGAAGCTCGATGTCATGGATCCTTACGAATTTGTACTGATGCAATATGAAAGTGCCCGCCAGAAAAGCTCTAATCCTACGGATTTTAATAATAAATACGGGCATGCGTATGAACACTATATCTATCAGGGCAATCCCGGAACCGACTGGCAGGATGAAGTGTTCGGAAGCAATCCGGTGGCAAAGTCGATAGACCTCAGCGTGAACGGAGGTACTGAAAAAATCAAATATAAACTATCTTTCATCCATCAGGATCAGCCGAGCGTGATGGTGGGCAACGGATTGAAACAGAACAATCTGAATGCCTCCTTCAACTTCAAGCCTTACAAATTCCTGACACTTGAGTACCGCACCCGCTTGCTGCATAAAGAGGTGGACGGTTCAGGCACGGAAGGGGTCAGCCTGCTGACGGCTTTGCGCGAAAGACCTACCACCGGTCTGGACGAATATATGACGCTTCCCGAGGATGATACCTATTTTGACCCCGACCAACTGGATGAAGTGACCCGCTTCAATCCGATAGAAGAATCGGAGAAGAACTATAAGAAGAGAATAAACAAGTCTCTCAATACGATGGGTGCCGTCAAATGGGACATCATAAAAGGTATGACCTTCCGCACCGAGTTTGGTTTTGAGAATAATTCCGAAGAGGAATGGGCACAAGCAATGCCCGCAACAACAATAATCAGCCGATGGCGGAATGGAGCATGAAGCAAGGCACCAAGTGGCAGCTTACCAACGTGTGGAACTACAACTTCATGTTGAAAGACGCGCATTCCATCGACCTGATGCTCGGACAGGAAATCAAGCATAACCAGACCACTACCAAAACTTTCTCCACCCGTTATCTCCCTGAAAGCATCACGGCGGAAAAAGCATTTGACAATCTGTCATTGGGAACTGCTTACCAAAACTCTTCGGTGTCCGACTCTCCTTCGCGAATCTCTTCTTTCTTCGGGCGTGTCAACTACGGCTATAACGACAAATATCTGGCTACAGTGACGCTGCGTGCCGATGGCTCTTCCAAGTTTGCGTCCGGCAACCGTTGGGGATTCTTCCCGGCAGGAGCATTGGCATGGCGTATGTCTAACGAAGATTTCCTGAAAGACAGTCAGGTGGTATCCAACCTGAAGTTAAGATTCAGTTATGGTATCTCCGGTAACGACCGCATCGACACCGACCTTTATCAGAAATTGTATCGTGCCAACAATAACCGTCCGGCGGGATGGGGTGAGACAAGCCATTATTACTACACGTTCTATAACACTAAATATGTGTACAATCCCGATGTGAAGTGGGAAAAGACCATTACACGAAATATCGGTCTTGACTTCGGTTTCTTCAAAGAACGTCTGAGCGGTACTATCGAATATTACTGGAATACAGTGAAAGACTTGTTGGTTCCTTCGGACATCCCGGGTTACACCGGTTACACCAAACTGATGACCAACGTCGGACAGACCTCGAACCGCGGTATCGAACTCCAATTGAATGCCTGGCTGGTAGAGACGAAGGATTTCTCGCTCAACGCTACCTTCAATATCGGTCATAATAAAAACAAGATTGACAAACTGGCAAGCGGTGAAAAGGAATGGATTCTTACTTCGGGATGGAGAAACGACGTCGTAAATTCCGATGACTACCGTGCTTATGTAGGCGGCACAAGCGGCTTGATTTACGGGTACGTGAACGACGGGTTCTACACGGTAGACGACTTTGAGTCTTTCGACACGCAGGCTCGTACATGGAAGTTGAAAGCGGGCGTAGTCGATTCAAGCCCGTTGTCCGACACTCCGCGTCCCGGTAATGCCAAGTTCAAGAAACTGACTCCGGTAGACCCCAACAGCACCAATCCCTATCAGTTGACGGAAGCCGACCGTACCGTTATTGGTAACACTACTCCGAAGTTCTCGGGTGGTTTCGGACTCAATGCCACTTACAAAGGGTTTGATTTGAGTATGTTCTTCAGTTATATGTACGATTTTGATGTGCTGAATGCCAACAAGATTATGCTGACCACCTGGGCGGACAATAAAGACAATAACTTCCTGATGGATATAGCATCCGACAAACGTTGGCGCAACTTTGACGACATGGGTAATGAGATTCGTTATAGTCCCGAAATACTGGCGGAATTCAACAAAGACGCAACCATGTAGAATCCTACTTCCATCGGACGTCCTATCAGTATGTCGTATGCGGTGGAAGATGGCTCGTTCCTGCGTCTTAGTTCGGCTACGTTCGGTTACACCTTGCCTGTAGCATGGACGAGGAAAGTAGGTTTGAACAAAGTCCGTTTCTATGTGTCGGGCAACAACCTGTTTGTCCTCACCGGATATAGCGGCTATGACCCCGAAGTGAATATCGCCACCGGCTTGACTCCGAACATTGACTACAACCGTTATCCGCGCAGCCGTACCTATACATTCGGCGCACAGTTGACTTTTTAATTGAAATCTATAAAAAGAAGAACTATGAATAAGAAACTGATATATTCACTCATTGCCGGAAGCATGCTTTCCCTGACATCCTGCAATGATTTTCTGGACGTGCAGCCGGCTTCCGGTTTTACTCCCGAGTACATATTCTCCGACGAGGCGGAAATGAAGGCGTTGATGACGCGCATCTACTCTTCCATGACGGAGGACGGACTGTACGGCAGCAACCTTGCCAGCGGCTTGAATACGAATACCGATGTGGAGATGAGCTCATTCAAGAACAATACGGTCAATACCAACGGTTCGGACATCGGCTGTTTTGACTCCCGTCCCACATGGTCGGTATTGAACGCTACATGGAACAACCTGTATTACGCCATCAACTATGCCAACGACTTTTTGCAGGCTGTGCAGGAGTCACCGCTTTTTTCCGCCAAAGTCACCGGTGACATTCCTACCGAGACACAACAGATGTATGGAGAAGTGAAAACGCTTCGTGCCATGCTCTATCTGGACTTGATTCGCACATGGGGAGATGTCGTGTTTGTCACCGAACCGACCGAATCTACGGATAGCTTCTTCAGCTTGGGCACTACCGACCGTAATGTTATTCTGGAATATCTGATAAATGACCTGATAGCCGCGGAACCGATGATGAAATATGCCGCAGATTTGGATTACGGCGTGGAGCGTGCTTCCCGTGAATATTGCCAGGCGCTTATCGGGCAACTCGCCCTCTACCGTGGCGGTTGGACGCTTCGTGCCGACAAAGAGGACGTGACTCATGTCGGTTATATGGAACGTGGCGATAATTTTGAACATTATTATGAGATTGCCGTCACTTGGCTGGGCAAAGTGATTAAAGAAAGCAAGCACGACCTTACCCAAAGTTTTGAGAACCTGTGGGTGAATGAGTGCAACTGGAAGACAGCCAACAATGACGATGTGCTTTTTGCCGTCCCGATGCTGAAGAGCGTCACAAGCCGCTACGGCTATAATATCGGTGTCACTATCGCGGAAGGGAAACATGCCTATGGCAGTGCCCGCAATTACGTAACTTTCTGCGGGACTTACGTTTACTCGTTTGACAAGGACGACTTGCGCCGCGGCATGACTTGCGTGCCTTATAAATATGACAAAGACCTGAATCAGGAGATTGATATGGGCGTAACCGGCATGGGGGCAGGCAAATGGTCAAAACTCTATATGCAGTCTCCGCTGGGTGCTTCCAGTGGTTCGAACACAGGTATCAACAGCGTGCGTATGCGCTTTGCCGATGTGCTGCTGATGTATGCTGAGGCCGTGAACGAACTCTACGGCCCGCGCGATGATGCCAAAGAAGCGTTGAAACGTGTCCGCCGCCGTGCTTTCGATACGGCTCAATGGACGGACAAAGTGGAGAGCTATGTAGAAACCCTGACCAACGAGGCGGACTTCTTCCAAGCTATTATGGACGAGCGTAAGTGGGAATTTGGCGGAGAAGGTATCCGCAAGTACGACCTTGCCCGTTGGAACAAGTATGGTGAGGTTATCTATAATCTTTATAACGAGATGGTTAACTGGGGTGTCGTGGCACGGGGAGGATACGTTCCGGGCATTGAGAAAGTACCGACCAACATCTACTACAAGCAAGTGGAAGACCCTGAACATCCGGACAGGATGGTGCTGGATATTGTAGGTATCGACGAATACGGCCCCGGTGTAGGCCGTCCTGCCGGCTACACGGTATTGGAATATGCGTTGGGATGGAGAGTGTTGAATAAGGAGACACAACTTTACGAGACACTGGATGCCATTTCATGGAGCTTCCGCGGATTTATCAACAAGAACAACGACCAGTTGGTGAAACCTACCGACCCTGTGAGATACCTGTGCCCTTATCCTTCCAAGGTCATAACAGACCATCGCGGATTGATTCGGAACTATTATGGATACTAATCAGTAAAAGACAAAACGTTATGATAAAGATATTACGAAAACTTGCTACGGCTATGCTGCCTGTACTGCTGTGCGGCACTTTACTTGCGGGCTGTGAGGAAGATTACAAATACGCCAAGGTGGACGACTTGTTTCAGCCCCGGTTTGTATTGGAGAAACCGGAGGTGAAGGCAAACTCTGTGACATTGGTATGGTATAAAGTGAACGATGCCGCCTCTTATACAGTGGAACTCTATCGGGATCAGTATCACACGGATTTGTTCATGAATCTGGAAACCACCGACCCTTATGTGTTCATTGACGATATACCCTACGGGACGACTTTCTATATCCGTGTGCGCAGCAATGCTGCCCGAACTGAAAACAACTCACAATGGAGCTACGTCAGTGCTTCTACCGAAGCGCGTCCGGAGTACGCCAAACTGGTGGAAGATGTCTCCAAAACCGAGGTTACGGAATCATCGGCTGTGATTCGCTGGAAGAAAGACAACAAGCAGAATCCGGTGGATAGTATAAGCATCATGCCTATGATGGATACTACCCTGTCCGGCGTCAGCCGCTATCTGACTATCGAAGAAATGATGCAGGGATACGCCGAAGTGGATGGTCTGACCAAGAATACGCTGTACGCTGTCAACTTATATGATACCAGTAAACCGCGTAAGTATGACAAGCCTTACAATCAGGTTACTTTCCGCACAGCCGGGCCGTCGGCAATGTCCATACAGGTAGGTTTGGACGATGATTTGTCCGCTATGTTGCTGAATAACGACGTTAACCCTGAAGTGCCCGAAGGAACGGAATATTACTTGCCGGCAGGCTCTTCCTATCGCATCACTCCGTTCACTCTTATGAAAGGTTTCCGTTTGGCAGGTAGTCGTGACGGTGTCAAGCCTGTTGTTATTTTAGAGGGTTCTTATCTCGCCAGTCTGGAATTTGATAATATAGAGTTCCGCCACGAAGCCAACAATAATTACTTTATGAATTCCGACAAACCGTACACGATAGAAAATGTCAGCTTTGTAAATTGTGACTTTATCAGTCTCCGCCGTGGTTTCTGGCGTCATCAGTCTGCCAATGCCAAGCACATTATGAACTTCGAGATGGAAGGATGCCGTTTTGAAGGTTGCGGATGGCAAACCAGTGCATATGGTTTGGTTAATCTTCAGTCTTTCAACAAGGATAACGGAGTGTCTTATGACCAGTTAGACCGTGCCATCTTCCGCAACTGTACGTTCAGCAATGACAATGACGGAACGAACGGCTATGGTTGGGGGAATCTGTTCTATGCTCCTTATATGGATAAGCCTGTCTACTTGGAATTTAAGAACGTGACTATCTACAATTACAGCCGCAACCAACGTCTGATTAACATAGAGTCTGCCGTAGGTTCCGAACTGGTAATGAAGGGAATCTTACTGGCATCTCCTTGTGGTGACCTGTTTGCTATCGGTGCGAATACCACTACCACATTCTCCGACAACTATACTACATCAGACTATTTGCTGGGTGGTAAGAATATGAACGCTACCGACCTCGACATTACGGCCGCCGAGTTGTTTGCCGACCCGGTTAATGGAGACTTGACGATTAAAGATACTTCGTCTCCGATAGTAAGCAGTCGTGCCGGTGATACGCGTTGGTTACCTTAAAAAATAAACAGAGATTTATTTAATGAAATAATATGAGTAGAAATAAACTAAAATATAATAGTATGAATCTGAAACATTTGTTTTTTCTGGCAGTTGCCGGTACTTTGGCAGTAGCTTGTAGCGAAGTTAATGAAAGTTCTTTTACGGATGGCGACGGTCAGAAAAGGCTTAGTTCCGTCAGTTCGGGTAATGACCGTTTTTCTACACGGTTGAATAGCGAAACCAGTGAGTGGGAAAGCGAAGACGCGATAGGTATCTATATGTTCGACACGGAGGACAAGAATGTATTGAACGATGCTCTTAACGTGAAATATACCACAATTGGCAGTGGACGTACGGTGAACTTCTCTTCCACTCCGGGGATAGCTATCTATGATATGCCTGTTAATTTTGTGGCTTATTATCCGCATACCACGTCTGCCGATGTGCTTGATGCCACGGCGGCACTTTATAAGGTAAACTTGGGCGAACAGTCCGATGATATCTCCGCCCACGACTTAATGTGGGCAAAGGCTGCCAACCAGTCTACGGAATCCCTGTTGGCCGGTGGCTTGGCGTTTACTTTCCATCATCAGTTGGTGCTTCTGCGTGTCAACATAACGAATGAGAATGTATCGAATGTGACGAGTGTGACAGTAGGCGGCATGAATACTACGGCTACTTTCAACCTGATTGACGGTACGTTGACAAACATGGATACGCCCAAACCTGTCGACTTGCAGAAAAAAGACGATAAGTCATTTATTGGCATTATGCTGCCTGCCGAAGAGGTGATAAACAAAATGTCCCTCACTATTATGGCAGACGGCAGCAAGTATCAGTACACTGTGCCCGAAACCAGCCGGATTGATAAGTTTGTGGCAGGCTATGAATATACTTTCAATATCACGGTAGGCAAGGAAACCACCGGAGAAATCGGTGGTGGTAACACGCCTTGGGGTGATGGTGGCAGCGAAGACGGTGACGGTGATAAAGTTTCCGAAAATGAAGCTATACCTGCCGACTATACTCAGAAAGCGGTTACTGCGGAAACAGATTTGACAACCGTATTGTCCGGTGCTTCCGGTAAGGTTGCGTTGGTTTTTGCCGCCAATGCGGATGGTTATACGTTCAGCGACGCAATGGTTGTGCCCGAAGAGGTAAACGAATTATTGTTGATTGGTGATACTGAAGAACAGGTTAAGCTGAACCTGAAACAAATTCAACATACTGGTCTGCAAAAGGTTGCGTTAAACAATCTGGATATTACGGGTGATAACTCAACGGCTTTATTAACAAACAATGAAACTGCCCAACTCGCGGTGGATGCTGTCATTGAGTTGAAGAAGTGTAACTTCAATAATATGAAGACTGTTTGCGACTGGTCGGATGGAGATAATGGAGTGCAAAACCTGCTTTCTGCCGTGCTAATTGACGACTGCCAGTTTGCGAATATGAAAAGCGTTTTCAACTATTATGGTTCTAAAGCAATCACTATCACTAATTCTACACTCTACAATATGACAGAGCGTGCTGTTTACGTAAAAGATGCCAATAATGTAGCTGTAACTGTAGAGAATTGTACTTTGGTTGGTTTGACTGCAACTCCTTTTGAAAGCAGATATGGCAATGGTAATTTATATTACAGGAATAATGTTTCGGCTTGTTTCGTAGATAAAAATCCTAATATCGGGTATAAGATGAATGTGCAGGCATTCTCCGGTAATTATGCG
>ERZ791667.779-NODE-779-length-14413-cov-4.71472_pt1 | contig 14413 bp, 10 predicted proteins | sample MGYA00509959_ERZ791667 | MGnify/ENA primary metagenome ERZ791667 (study PRJEB30046, sample SAMN00715196) | human gut metagenome | study: EMG produced TPA metagenomics assembly of the A metagenome-wide association study of gut microbiota in type 2... | reverse complement strand
GAGCCGACAGGCACTCGGATTGGTATTGCATAAGGAGTGTTTCTTTAGTCATAATCAGAAGAGTTAGAAGACTTCTAATTTACTAAAAACCAATGAATTATGCAATACCTTTCTCCTTTATTATCAGTAGGTTAACACACTTTTTTCAGCACATTTCTTCATGCTTAACCATTCGTTTTGACAACATTTCAATGACCTCTTTAGTGTTTTCGAACCAGCTTTTGCTAGTTCTATTGTTTAACTTTTAATTTTTCGGTAAAAATTTACCGAAGTATTGATATATTTTAAAACCCAATTATTTACATAGTAAAATTCCACGTCAACCACAAGAAAGCGATCAAAAACTCAAAATTTCTTTATGCAATTCATCGATATCTTTCTCGGGATGCTTACGTCCTTCGGCAAGAGACTCAAGTTTAAATTTTGAAAGAATTTTATCCAAACGAGACAACTTACCTTTATCGCCCTTACGGGTAAATTCTTCACGAAGAATGCGAATTTTCTCACACACTTGTACCCCCTCTATTATTCGCTCAAAACGTATACTACTACGAGGTCCCGGATAGACACTGTACGTATCTCCAGCTGCCCACGTACGGAAACGAGAATCACGTAAAGGATCAGCTGTCCAGCTGTTGAAAGACCAACGCAAATATCCATCATACCCTTCAGCCACGGCATGTACCATAGTCCACACAGCCTCGGCCGGACGAGAAAAAGTAAAAGTATTCGGAAAAGCCTCTGTACAGCAAGTATAATAAGTACTAATCTTGCCTTGAAGTTCACGTTTTTGCTTCACATGTACTGGAAATTTTTGCCCCAAAGGTATACTGTAATAATGCAACTCTGACTCAATTTCAGAATGATAACTACCAGCCAAAGTTATCTTAAATTCAGGATCAGCGTCACGGACAATTTTAATAGCCTCACGCATAGCCTCCATCGGACGTTCGTCCATCGAGATTGCTGTACGCTCGAACCAACCTTTCTCGCGAAGATGGCGGGAAAAATCTTTCAGAAAAGTACTCCAATACTCCGCATAAGCAGCATCACCAGGCTTGGTTTCTAGAAAGACGACACGATTGGTAGCTTCATCATAATAATCAAAGTTCAGATTCCAAGGAATCATGGTATAACAACTGATTAACCCTTTCAAACCGATATTTTCAGTCATAAATTCCACCCACTTGTCGAAAGCGGCATAACCAAATTCCCAGGAACCGTCCAGCTTCTTGATACGGGTCACCATACTGTCAAAGTGATCCTCCGTCTGGCCGTTCCAAGGTTTATGCATAATGCTGGCCGTAATGGCCTTCTGACCGGCATTGGCCAACATCTTCATAATGGGATGCATGGCGTCAAAATGCTCCTTGCTCCAAAGCGGCACCTGATAATAGCGAGCCACAGCATACGGATTTTGCCACAAATCAAGGTCAAACTTCCAATCCTGCGGAGACGGAAGCGTACGGTTCACCACATTCACTTCAAAAGGCATGGACAGCGGTTCCAAACCTTCGGCAATAACCGTTAGGCGAGATTTGTAAGTACCAGCCTTGACATCAGAGGGAATCCACACTGTCAGCCAGATCGGCTGCGAACAGCGCTCCTTAACATCCAGTTCCTGCGCAATGTCAAGCACATCGGCCACCAACGAAGAATCCCACTGGGTCTTGTCGGGACGATGTCCACAACCTCCCTTCCCGTCCTTGTTCAATTCATCGGTCATGACGTAACGCACAAAATGAGTCTTCACGGCCGAAGCGGGAATGACGGAGCTTCCGTTCTTCAACTCACCTACTTTCACCTGAACATTCTTCAAGGTCTGCCGAGTCCACAATACGGCCTGCGCATGCACTCTCTCTCCTTTCCAGGCACTCATCCGGGTAATTCCTTTCTTTGTTTCCAAAGGAATACTCAACTTAGGATAGCGTACATCGATACTGCCCCACGCCAAAGACACAGGTGCCTGCATCTTGTTCCACACTTCCTCACCATCGTGAGGCTTCGTATCCGTCAATTCCTCGTAGTCCTGTGACAGAAACATAGAGTGTAGTTGAGCTCTTCCCGACAAAGAATATAAAAAACAAATAAATAAAAATAAATTCTTCACGTCCAATAAAATACAATTAGTAAATTAAAAATTTCTATATATAAAGTTATTCACTACTGTCCCGTTAAAGTGGACTAATCGCTCTTTGAATTAATTGAAATACAGTCTATTAGGTGGTATTTTGGAATGAAACAGACTTGATTTCGTAACTTTGCAGTCAAATTCAAATGACTGTTATGTTCCAAGACAAATACGTTTTTGCTAAACTCACCGCTTTTTTGAACAGAACTCAGTTTAACAACTATGTCCGCAAGTATGATGGAAACCGTTATGTGAAGCATTTTACTTGTTGGAATCAATTGCTTGCTATGATGTTTGGTCAACTGAGTAATCGAGAGAGTTTGCGAGATCTGATTGTTGCTTTTGAAGCACATAGAGCAAAGCAATACCATCTTGGATTAGGACGTAAGTCTATTGCGAAAACGACATTTGCTTCTGCCAATCAGAATCGTGACTACCGTATCTTTGAAGATTTTGCTTTCTATATGATGGAGCAAGCCAGAAAGAAACGTATGACGGATATCTTCAAGTTGAAAGGCAATGTGTATGCTTTCGACTCAACGACCATTCCTTTGCGCTTGTCGGTCTTCTGGTGGGCAAAGTTCCGTAAGAAGAAGGTAGAAATGCTTTTCATCTAACAGCTCCTGAAATAGCCAACCTTTACAAGAATAGATGGCAGATAGAACTGTTCTTCAAATGGCTAAAGCAGCACCTCAAGATCAAGAAGTTTTGGGGTACTACAGAGAATGCTGTGAGAATCCAAATCACATCGGCAATTATAGCCTATTGCCTTGTTGCTATCGTACAACATGATTTGCAACTTAAGCGATTGACTTATGAGGTTCTTCAAATTCTAAGCATTTCTCTTATGGATAAGACACCACTCATAGATATCTTCGAAAAGACTGATTTCAATAATGTCAAAGAACTCGATTGTCCCCTCTTTCCGGGGTTATTTGATTAATATTTAGCTGGTCCCGATTTTAACGGGACACTAATGAAAGTTATTAGATATAAAAGAATCAGCACTTATAAATAATATAAACCTTAATTCCGCTGCAATTTTATTTTTTAAAAGTCTAATCCATTGAAAATAAATATATTTCATAGGATTAGACTATATCGTTGGAATCACTTATCTTAGTGCTGCGAAATACCTAACCAAGGTTCCACACGATATGAAAACAAAAGTAGCAATTAAAAATCAAAACATAACCGCTTTCGGAGGAATTTTTCAAGTAGAAGACCTTTTTAATCGTCTTTTTTCAAAACTGATAGACACATCTCTCGGTCTAAGATCCCCCTCGGGAATAGGCTACCAATTTAGTGAGGTGTTTTGCAATGTCAACTCCATCTACCTCTGTGGTGGTGACCATATAGAGGATATTACCACATATTTGGGACATGATTTGAAGCTGCGTCCGAATCCAAGGGTTGCAAGTTCTGACACAATCAGTCGAGCATTGAAGTCGCTCGCCTGTGAAAACACGGAATATACAAGTGATGCCGGAATCGTTTATGAGTATAATGACGCCGACAAGATGAACAACCTATTGCTTGACATGCTTATGACCACAGGACAATTGAAAGAAGGCATGGAAGTTACACTGGATTTTGACCATGAGTTTATTCCGGCTGAGAAATATGATGCACTGTATTCCTATAAGAAAGCACGTGGATACTTTCCCGGTGTAGCTACCATAGGAGGTCTGATTGTCGGCATTGAGAACCGTGATGGCAATGCTAACGTAAAGTTTCATCAATCTGACACATTAAGCCGTTTCTTTACCCGTCTGGAAAAGCGCAACATTGATATTGCCAATTTTCGCGCTGATTGCGGTTCCTACAGTGAGGATATCATAAAAGTGGTTTTAGAGCATTCAAAACGGTTTTATCTTCGCGCAAGTAATTGTATGTCAAGATTGGAGGCTTTTGAAAAATACAAAGACTGGAGACCTGTTGAAATCAATTTTGAACAATTGGAGGTGGCTTCATTTGAGTTTGATGATTTTATCGTAATCTAATCTTTCCCAAAATAGTAGTAAAGTTCACGAAATCAGGATGGTTTCCATAAGCATGTTTAAAGCATGTACCCATGGCATGACAAATGTCGATATGATACAACAATTCTGATTACAAAATTCCATTTATGAGATTATGAACTTAATCGCTAATTACATATTCAGATTTAGCCTTAATCTCCTTAATGAACTTAACAATCTCTTGCTTGATGTCGTTCTCTTTAAAGCGATCGCTGGATTTCATGCTGACAACCATAAATCCTCATGTTTAAGAGGCGTCTAAGATGTTTAGCGAGAATATCCAGAATAAGAAGAAGTTTCTCCCGATTAACCATGATACTTTCGTCAATGATATACGTAATTTATTTATCTGTAGGTTTATTATCATTCACATAAGTGGATAACTCAAGTTTCTTCATCCAATTCTCCATGGTATTATAACATAGAACCGTTCCACTATTTCCTTCGAGTACATCGTTGAAAATTTTAAGTATTTTTACCACTATACGAAGGCGGAAGTTGGTATGAATGTAAATAAATACACAAAGCTGAACAATCAGAAGAGAGTATCTATGTCTGGGAATATAGTCGATAACAAATTACTTTATTCTTCGGTTACAATCACGGTCTTTACGTCTATTTTAAGTTCTTCCCTTACTTCTTCTCTTTGACAGCTTTCTGAGATTTGAGTTTGGCATTTTCTTTACAAAGACGCTTGACCTCTTCTTCCAAGGTCTCTTTATGGATTTTTGAATCTACTTTATTACTTTAGTCACTTAATCATTCTAATAAGTTACTGAAGTTTCCCACCCCCTCATATCAGCTATTTGAGTAATAGTTTCCTTCGATGGGTGGTCTAAAAATCATTGTTTTCCGAACGATTTAACGCACGCCTAAAAAATGTTTAGTCCAAATAGGGCATAGCATAATCGTCCGAATCGCACAGAAGATGTGCCCAGACCTTTGTGGAAAAGTCTGCCGTTAGCCGTGCGGCTACAGTTGATAGGCATGCCAACAGATCCACTCCTGCTTCACGCGACAAAACTTCCAACAGATGCCTGACTTCTTCCAAAGTCCTGCTCCACAGGGTGAGCACTTGCAGCCGGTCACGCTCGGAACGGAATAGTGCTCCCAGGGTTTCATATTCTGAAAAGCGTTTGGCTAAGGAGAGCATCTGATACATCATGAAACACAAGGTGGTGTCTGCAATCTGATCGTTGTAGCTCCGACTCTGACATTTTCCCAGTCCAAGATAACCACGGCATTCCTTGAATATGACCTCTATACCCCAGCGTCTTTCGTAAAGTTCAAAGGCTCTGACGAAGTTCATGGAGGCATCTGTAGTAAGCAGCACTTTCCAATGGGTGCTTCGCCCGTATTTGATGATGAAGATGCGTACGGGCTGTTCGCCCAGTTTTGCATGAAGCTGAATGTATTTACACTTGTACTTTCGGCAATAGCATGAAGCTGTGCGTTCATACCTTACAATCAGTTCATGGATGTTTTGGGGACGTTTGGACTTGCTTGTCTGATAACGCAACTTGGGGTTCATCTTGGCCAAACCAATATAGTGCACTGAACCACCGCATAGCTCGCGGACTGCCTGTATGAGCGATTCGCATGTAAACCAACTGTCAGCAAGCACATACTTGAAGTTGATACCATGCCCCACGGCATGACAAAGCATGCGTCTGGCCATTTCAAGCTTGCTCTCATCACATTCCGCCTTGCGCGCATAGTCCGGATTTTTTGCGTTCCGCTTTTCCTTGAACTGCTCCTTCCGCTGTTTTAAGGTCAAGCCGTAATCCTTCTTCTTTCCTTTTTCACGATGAAGGGAGAAGTCTATGGGATAGCAGCTTTTTCCATCAGAGAGAGCCAGTGTCAGGCATTTCATTCCATAAATGAAATTGTGCGTGACGTGGTCAAACACCTTGCTGACACCTTCGATTCGAATGCCACTTTTCTGAAAGGTTGTATCATCAAGGATGGCACAAGTGTCATGCTCGTCGGTATTCACCTGATGCTCCCGGAGAATGGTATGGAAGCGAAGGGTGATTTTGGTAAGAAGCATTCGCCAGTCGATGCGGGCGTTCAAAAATGCGCGATACAGCGTGTTCTTTGACACAGCGCAAAGTCCATGAAAATGATTGGATGTGGCACTTGCAATCGTCTTTCCCCACAGGCGCATGATGAGGAGCGAGATGAAGAGGGAGGTCAAGGTATAGCCCTGAGTCTTCTCGAACTTGAGATTCCGAACGATTTTACCGATGCCCAATGCTTTCATGACGACTAAAAGTTGCTCTTGGGCTTGTTCTTTAACGGATAAAACCTTGGTAAGTTCGTTCAAACTACCTATTTTTGCATCTATAACAATATTCTTATTTTCCATTGTAAATCAGTTGATTAAGCACCTCTAATTTACGAAGAAAATTTGAATTACTGTTGTTTCTCACCCTCTTTATTGGGGGTGGAAAACAACAGTAAGTTACTAAACGTCATCAAATTGCACAATTTTCAAAGATCAACCACGCTAATTGAAGCATTAAATTCAGAGCGTTACATTAACAATAACAAGGGTGTTTCATACTACATTTTAGGAACGTAGAACTAGACACCATATCAAATAGGATGTACCAATTCTTCCCACTGAGAATAGAAAATATCGCTAAAACCTTCCGGTTCGGGAACATACAAAGAACGAACTTTGAAGGTCATACCTGAAGCAGAATTGGCTATCTGACTTTTAGGTATCTTAACCTCCACCGATTCGACCGACGTGATACTTAGTTTCTTTTCTGCACCGGTATGATCAGTATACAAAACCTCGCTACCTATATACCCTTCGGATGTGAAAGACGGGAAAGTTAACTTCACATACGCTGTTTCATCTTCGGTTATATCCGATAGACTTGCCGTACGGTTGAGAAGGAAAGATTCATAGACTGCTCCATAAGTACGCCCGACAATGGATGTGGATGCCGATTTCAGTCCGTCGGCACTATAAAAATACAAATCTATTAAATAAACACTTTCAGGCAATGACTCTAAGACACATTCGGTTGTATGATTGCTCAGATCGACCGTGAGTGAATCTCGATTGCCATTCCAAAACAGCTTAGCAGTAGTAGCACGGCTGTCACCTTGCTTAAACCACTTGACCCGTATCCGTTCACGCCCGCCAAATGCCACAGCTGTATCGGGTTTGTTCAGATAAACAATGGGACCTTTCTCCACTAGCCATGCATAATTGTCGTCCATGGGATAACAGGAGGAAAAAAAGAGAACAGCGACTGATAACACTGAAAAACAATTGTATATATGCTTTTTCATTTTCGTCTTTATTATTGGTTAACGGGAATTCCCCAAAATGATAATTCGGCTACACGCATACTTGATAAAGGAGTCTCCCAGGTAGTATGAACATAGAGACGTACGTACCTAACTGCCTGTGAACCGGGGATATCGGTTTCGTATTCGGGAGGAATCAGGAAGTGGAACCCTGCATTTGCGTAAGCAACATCGGCTGCCAATTCCCCACTGAGTTTCCAGTCTGTATTACCCGATGGCTTGGTCGTTTCAAAACGACCGATGAAGAACCAGGACGGATCCATGATTTGTTGCTGTCCTGTAGGCAGCACTACTTCATCTGCATTGGGATCGTTGCTTCCCCAGATCTCGAAAACCCTGGGTGAACCATACGTATAGGGAGCATCATACCGGTTCCAAATGGTAAAACTACTCAAGACATAACTTTGACCCAAATCGATGCTAACCCACGAAGGAACATTGATCCAAGGCCAGAACAAAGCACTGACTGCCTTGTTTTTAGTAATGCCATCCCACATCTTCTCGGGTTTTCCTCCATCATCCCTGCTTACAGCATCGGTTTTGAATTCACAGGCCTGCATCAGCGACTTATCAACAGGATATTCGGCCAACGGAGTAAGGACTGCCTGTTTCATTTCTGAGCGATGCCCCCACTTATCATAGAAATAAGCGCCGTATTCAGCTTCCTCCACTTCCTGATTTTGTATATATACTGAGCCTTTTTCCTGATTGGCATAAGGCATGCCCATTTGCTGCCAATGGCCGTTGATCTTTTTGGTCAAGCCTATAAACAGCTGCTCTTTGGCAGGATTATCATACATCACACGAACAGACGAGAAGGCTGCCCGCAACTCTGTAATCCGGGCTGTTTCGATCGGAGCTGCCTCGGGGGCAACTTCTACAGGAAGCGCTTTCGAAGCAACTTCCGAATAACTTACACTATAAAGTTTTACTTGATATTTACCGGTAGACAACAGGCCGTCAATCCGCACTGAATCGACTCCAAACGAAGAATGGAAATAAGAAGTATGACCTTCTGCATCCTTAACTTCTGCCTTCACGTACCTGATATTCGAAGCCGAATGGTTTAATTTATACTTCACTACGGCTCCTCCAGCGATATTCTTTACTACTATATCTTCCGGAACAAGGGGCACAGTCTTGTCACCTCTGGCATCGTGGATGTCGTCGTTGTTGATACAACTGCCTGCCAGCAACAGGCCGACGACCCATAAAACATTCTTTAATATACTATGCTTCATAATCTTAGTTTTCTTTTACCAACCTAAATTTTGTTTCAGATTCTTATCTGTATACAGTTCAGAGAGCTTAATGGGCCAAAAATAATCGCGGTTCACAAACTCCGGCTGAAAGATCAGCACCTCTCTATAATATCCCTGCAAAGTACCTTCGGCTACATCCCAGCCCGTAACCGGCTTCCTCAATTCAGTTGTAGCTTTCATCCAGCGGCGAAGGTCCCAATAACGCTGACCCTCAAAAGCCAGTTCTATCTGCCTTTCCTGATGAATGATTTCACGCAACCCCTCTTTCGACTTATACTTCGTGGGTATTTGGGATTCGGGAGACGTCCAGGTTTCTTCCACACCCTTCAAACCTGCCCGAATACGTACCTTGTCGATCCAGGGAAGCACTTCTTCCAGAGGCGCATCACTTTCCAGCAAGGCTTCGGCATAATACAGATACAACCCGCTCAGACGCATGATAGGCATGGAATAACGCTTGGTAGTTAACCCCCCATTGGTTTTAATGACCGTTTCCACATTGAACAGTTTCCGGGGATAATAACCCGTCTGATTCCACTTCATGGCATCCTGATTCCCGGCATATTCTCCCGACCGATGCTTAATAATCAACGGATTGGTATCATCATCACTCTTGAAGGTATGACCCGAAGGAGTGGTTACATGCCCGAACCAGGCAGAACGATCGAACATGAGAGACGAATAGTAACGAGGTTCGCGATTCATGTTGCACGCAGCCGTATACTCATTGGGGGCAGTGGTAAGGTAGTACTGATGATCGGGCGTTATCTTCTGAACCTTTTTCCGATTCCCATAATCCCAGGACTTGTCTTCATCAATGGGTAACCCGTTTCGAGTATAAAACAGTTCGATAAGGCTGATCGGTACGGCAAAATAGCCGGAATAGGCATTAGCAGAAGCCGACAAATTGGAAATATTGCCCAAAGCACTGATATAGGAACCTGTCTGCAGGGCATTGGTTCCATTTACAGTAGCCGCATTGGTCCAGATCACATCACTGTTCCACGGATCGTTGAACGAACCTATCAAGGTGAGCAACTGCTTGGTACGTGGAGATATGTTCTTGTAGAGTTTGGAATTGTCGAACTCATACAGTTCGGTGATGGCATTGGAAGAATTGGCCAGAAAATCAATGGCTTCCTTGCAGGCCTTGGCAGCATCCTTCCAGAACTGCAACTTTTCTTCACTCGTATGATAGGGGAATAAATCGACTCCCCTATTGTCGACAACTCCGCGATAGGTACCATTGAACAACGGGCTGGCACGGGTGATAAGCACCTCTGCCTTCAGTGCCAAGGCTGCTGCCTGAGTGATGCGTCCCAATTCGGTGGCGCGATTGTCTATCTTCTCGGGCAAAGCGCCGGATGCAATGATTGCATCCAGGGAAGAGATGATATAATGAAAACATTCATCAAGTGTATTGCGATACACTTTTACTTCTTCCGCAGAAGCATCGACAGGCAAATCGACATCCTTGATAGGAATAGCGCCATACATTCTAAGCAGCCAATAATGATAATATATCTTCAGGAATTTGACTTCCTCTATCCAGCGAGCTTTCTCCTGACTGTCCAGATCGGGCACCAGGTCTATGTTTTTCAGAAAGATATTACAGGTAGAAATACCCTGGTACAAATCCATTCCTCCCTGACGACCCTCCCAGTAGTTGCAATATGGGTCGGAAGCATTGTTGCCTATTTGGGCAATATACCAGGCATTCCCCCGTTTGGTCTGTTCGGAAGATACGATCTCCAGACCTGCATACAAAGCAGGATCCTTGTCAATGGCTCCGTTCATTGGCATGTAATGGTAGCATAAATACAACGAGCGTTCGGCATCCTGCTTGGTTTGGAACATATCCTCCAGAGTGTCCATATGGTCGGGGGTGACATTTAGAAAATCGTTGCAAGAAGCCAGCACAGCTACCACAAGAATCAATATTATTTTTTTCATCATTCTTCTTATTAAAAATTAATATTCACACCGAGATTAAAAGTTCGCTGCAAGGGATAATTCAGCCCATTGCCTCCCACCTCGGGATCCCAAAGTTTGAACTTACTGAAACATAAAAGATTATTTCCGGTGAGGTAAAATCGTAAGTTCCTCAGTTTTAACCGGTTGGTTAGTTTTTCCGGAAGTGTATAACCTATTTCTACCTGCTTCAACCGCAAGAATGATGCATCGCGCAAGAAAAAGGTACTGGTTTGGGCATTGTTGTTCACTGAATAAGTACTTAATCGGGGCCATTCTGCATAAGGATTCTTATTCGATTCGGACCACCGGTGATCGGCGATGTATTGTGCCAGCTGGGTGATACCCGTCTTAGATGAGTCGTCGGCCAGTTTTACCGACTTCGTAAAGAACGGTGAGAAGGTGGAATAGCTTATCATGAAAGATTCGTTGGCAGATCCCTGGAAGAAGAAAGAAAAATCCAGATCCTTATAACCGACAGAGGCACCGAATCCATAAATAATTTCGGGTCGATTGGGATATCCGATGGCAGTCTGATCGAGTTCGGAGATAGTACCATCACCATTTAAATCTCGATACTTAATATCACCGGCTCCATACACACCAAACTGTTTGGGCGAGTTCTTCACTTCCTGCTCATCAACAAACAATCCCTCGGCAATGTATCCATACATCTGATTAATGGAATGTCCTATCCGGGTATTACCCCACTGGTCGGGATAATCCAACTGCTCGTATTCTACAAACTTACTCTTTGCATAGGTAAAATTAGCTCTGCCTTGAATCCAAAAATCCTTGTTGAAAAATTTATTATAATCTAATGATAGATCAACTCCCTGCCCCTTAGCTTTACCGATATTTCCATGCTGAACTGCATAAAGCCCCATAGACGCCGGGATAGATTTACGTTCCTGTAAAATTTTTTCACGGCTTTCCATATAATACTCTGCAGTGATATCCAAGCTGTTGAACAATTTGGTTTCAATAGCAAAATTGCTTTTTTTAGCCACCTCCCAAGTCACGGTAGGATTGGGATAGCGTGTCAACGAATATCCCTTCAACGAGGTATCAAAATTCTCGCCGAAAACCGTATTGATGTCGGTCGACGGATTGATTAAAGAACGATACAAAAAACGGGTGCTGGAAATATTGTCATTTCCTACTAGGCCATAGCTAACACGTATCTTCAGCTTATCAACAAATGAAGAGTGGAAGAATTTCTCGTTGGAAATCATCCAACCCAAACCTACAGAAGGAAAGAAACCATACCGATGATCATCGTCGAAACGCTCGGAGCCGTTAAAACCGAAATTAAACTCTCCGAAGTACCGGTCGTCATAACCATAGGTTGCCCTGCCCGAAAGGCCCAGATTTCTGTAAGGATAAGATTCTTCAAGATTCTTGGCATTGGGCTGCACCTTATTGGTTAATTGCCCCACTAGAAGACCACTCACAAAATGCTTGTCGAATGCACGTTTGTACGATACAGAAGCCTCAGCATAAAGGTTGGAATGAATACTCTTGTCGCTCGCTGTCAATGACAGATAGTTATGACCCACCGTAGGATCGCACCGTTCTATTTCATAGGCTTGCGATTCATAATTGTAACTACCACCTACCAACTGATAATAAAATGGTTGCATCGACTTGGTCAAACTATAGGAATCAATGCGACTTGTATTGAATAAAGCCCTGAAACTCAACCCTTCGGTGATGTAAGAAAGATCTTCTTTCCATTCCAATTGCGCCTGAAAGTTGGAGCGCCCATTTTCTCTAAAACCCTTGAACATTTCAGCATACGGATTCAGATATTTGCCGCCCTCGGCATTACCAAAGCGAACGTGGCTGATGACGCGCTTATCATCGCCCGGTATGTGACTGTCTCTGGGATATTCAGGTAAGAACATTACCGGATTACTTTGCATGATGTATCGATACATCTCACTTCCTCCAGCAATAGGACCGCTCGACTGGGTGAATACCCCGCTCAAGCGAATGGACAACAAAGAACTCTTGCGAATCTTTATATTGATATTGGAACGAAGAGCATAATTGAAAGCATCGGAATTGGTATCGAAATTATTGGCCTTATGCTCCTTGAACAAACCCGACTGATGATCCAAGGATGCAGAAACATAATAATTGGCAATATCTCCGCCACCACTGATGTTGAGATTGACCTTTTGAGTAGCTGAAGTAGATTTCAGCAACAAATCCTTCCAATCGACGGCAGGAAAGGCCGGAGACATAACACCCAGCCGGGTGCTTTCCAGCTTCTCGGGCATATACAACAGCCCCAACCCCGGTTCGCGAGTCAGCCGTGCTTCATTGGCCAGATTCATATAGGTAATGGGATCAGCCAAATCGACCTCGCTTGTAGGCTGAGAAATACCATAATCGAAACGAACACTCAGGCGTGCAGGTCCTTCTTTTCCTTCCTTCGTCTTTACAAAAATAACACCATTGGCTCCGCGTGCCCCGTAAAGGGCAGTGGCTGTAGCATCTTTCATAATGGAAAAACTTTCGATATCTTCGGGTACCAGACGTGCCAAATCGGCTGTTGTCAATTCCACATTATCTATCAGAATCAGAGGTTTGGTATTATTTCCGAAAGTGGTAACTCCACGGATGAAAAAACTGGCATCATCGTTGCCAGGCTCGCCGGAACGCTGATAAGATATGACACCGGCCATGCGACCTGCCAGCGCTTGTGTCAGATTGGTAGAAGTCGTTTTCAATTCGGCAGGTTTAATGGTAGTAACCGACCCTACTACACTTTCTTTCTTCTGAGTGCCGAATGCAACAACCGTAACACCTTCGAGAGAGGTGGACTCCTCGCTCATGATAATGAGCGAATTGGGCTTAATATCAGAGACTTTTCTTTCCACCGTTACATAACCGATAAAACTGAAGACAAGGGTTTCCTTGGGAGAAACTTCCAGGCTGTATTTACCTTCAAGAGAACTTGATACACCAATTTCCGGTTTTCCTTTTACATAGATGGATACACCCGGAAGAGGGACTCCATCTCTATCCACAACAGTTCCTGATACTGTTTGGCGCTGATCGCCCGACTGCATGACACCTGTATAACCGTAAAACGGAATACATACAAAAAAGAGTGCAATGAAAGCGATTCTTAAACTAGTTTTAATATGTATTTTCATTATTTGTAACATCCTATTATTTTAATGCGAATCAGTAGTTGATAATCATCTACCTTTTCGCTTGTTAAAATGTTATTATTCAGTTATTTTTTCAGATCTCCTTAAGAATCAGTATATTATAAGAATAAAACCACTCATTATTCTAATTATGATTCCCAAGAAGAAAGAATTAAAACTTATAAAACTATATATGTATATCTGTGATGTTTACGAGTCTTCACTCAAGTTCTACTGCCAGAAGTTCAGTAACAACAATCATCCAATCTTTACCGATCAGGAACTACTTACTGTATATCTGTTCTGCGGAGCTTATCAGCAATACTTTAAAATCAAAGACATACATACCTTTACCAAGGAATACCTGCTTTCATGGTTCCCTGACTTGCCTTCTTACCAAACATTCAATTATAGATTGAATTTGATACCGGAAGCAATCAGCGAACTTGTCAGGCAGTTAATCCATTCATTCAAACCTCAAAATTGTGACAGTATGAAATCATTAGTTGACTCAATGCCTATCATTACTTGCGCGGG
>ERZ791667.776-NODE-776-length-14439-cov-2.59274_pt1 | contig 14439 bp, 10 predicted proteins | sample MGYA00509959_ERZ791667 | MGnify/ENA primary metagenome ERZ791667 (study PRJEB30046, sample SAMN00715196) | human gut metagenome | study: EMG produced TPA metagenomics assembly of the A metagenome-wide association study of gut microbiota in type 2... | reverse complement strand
GAACCTCGCCCCTACGAACGAAACGACAGCATTATCCACGTTTTGACACAACCCCATTCTCCTTTCATTAAATAGATAATATGAAGAAAATCTTTTTAGTAGTGGCAGCGGCATGTTCGTTGTGTTCTTGTTCACAACAGCAGCCGGTTACTGTAACTGTCACTAATCCTTTGGCTATGGACCGTAGCGGTGAGATGGTGGAAGTATCTATGGCGGAGATTTCATCTAAGTTGCAATTGCCGGATACGGCGCAAGTAATTGTATTGGATGAAAACGACCTGGAAGTTCCTTATCAGGTCACTTATAATGATATGCTTATTTTCCCGACCTCGGTAAAGGCATCTTCTACAGCCACTTATACTATTAAACCGGGTAATCCGCAACCGGTGGATGTCATTTCCTGCGGTCGTGTTTATCCTGAGCGTGTAGATGATATTGCTTGGGAAAACGACCGTGCCGCTTACCGTGCTTATGGTCCTGCACTTCAGGCAACCGGAGAGAGGGCTTATGGTTATGACGTATTTACCAAACGTGTGCCCGAACCGGTGGTGGAAGACCGTTATGACGGTGAGCTGAATAGGAATATCTCTTATCATGTAGACCACGGAAACGGTATGGATGTGTATGCAGTAGGGCCTACATTGGGCGGCGGTACAGCTGCTTTGTTCCCCGATAGCACCATTGCTTATCCGTATTGCTGGAAAGAATGTGAGGTGCTGGACAATGGTCCGCTCCGTTTCACGGCAAAATTGGTTTATAATCCATTGATTATAAAAGGAGATAGCAATGTGGTGGAAACTCGTGTCATTTCTTTGGATAAAGGTTCACAGTTGAACAAAACAGTGATTTCGTATACTGATTTGAAGGAAGTGACTCCTATTGTGGCCGGTATCGTTATTCATAAAGAAAACCCGACGGGATATTCTTTCGATTCCAATGCCGGGTATATTGCTTATGCCGATTCTACCCAGAATCCGAGAAACAATAACGGTATTATTTATGTGGGTGCTGTATTTCCTGCCAGCCTGAATGCTGCAAAAGCGCAGTTCTTCCCTGAAACAGAAAGGAAAGAACATGGCGGTGCTCTCGGACATGTGTTGGGTATCAGCGATTATGAGCCGGGAACTGAATATGTTTACTATTGGGGTTCGGGCTGGAGCAAATATGGTTTTGCAGCCGATACCGAATGGACGAAGTATTTGGAGAACTTTGCTCAGCAGGTGCGTAACCCATTGACAGTGACTGTGAAGTAAAAGAATATAGTGGATGATTAAAAAGTTACCTGAAAAGCCGTGTGCTTTAAGGTAACTTTTTCTTTTTATTGAATAACCGGAATACGATGATGAAACGAAGAATGATGATTGGTTTCCTATGCGGATTATTACGTCCCGAAAAGCCTTAGTTTTCGGTAAGGAACTGCTTACTCTTCCTTATGGAATTCTCACAGTCCCTTTCTTTCTTTTGTTGTATCTTAAAAGTTCTTTTTGATTATTTCCTGCATCACTTCCGATTTCTTGTCTTCGTCATTTGCCTCTTTCCTCAGTTCCAGCAAGCGTGCCTTCATTTTTTTGATAACCGGAGCATACTCGGCATCCTTATATGCGTTGTGATTCTCGTGCGGGTCTTTCTGTAAGTCATAGAATTCCCACGACGGAGCAGTCGGAGTATCGTCCGAACCGGTGGCATCCAACCTGTTTCCGTAAAGGAACATAAGTTTATAGCGTTCATTGCGGATACCGATGTGTGCCGGGCGAATGGTGTGGTGTGTCCAATAACGATAGTACATATCTTTGCGCCAATGGTCGGATGTTTTTCCGGCAAGGTTGTTGCGGAAACTTTGTCCTTGCGATTTGTCTGGAGCCTTTACGTGTGCATAATCGGCAAGCATGGCTGCAAAGTCTGTGTTCAGGATAATATCCTTGTTGCGTGTGCCGGCGGGTATTTCCTTTGGATAACGGATGACAAACGGCATACGGAGCGGTTCTTCATACATCATTCGTTTATCAAAGAATCCATGTTCTCCCAAGAAATATCCTTGGTCTGATACATAAATGACAATGGTATTCTTTGCCAGTCCTTTTTCGTCCAGATAGCGGAGCAGACGGCCTATATTGTCGTCGATGGTGGCGCCGCAGCGCAGATAGTCTTTTATCATTTTCTGATATATCTTCTTTCGGGCGGAAATGCTGTCCATGCCTTCGGTGCTGAAGGGGAGTTCCGGATATTGGCACCACCACGGGCCTTTGGATGCCTGTTCCCATCGCCAACCCATATTTTCAAGTTGACGTCCGGTGAAAGTACGTCCCGAAGCAATGGTATCGAATTCCATCATGGTGTCCGGTTCGGGAAAGGTTACATCATCATATAGATGTTTCATGCGTTCGGGGAAATCCCATGGCTCATGGGTTGCTTTAAAATGGCAGCAAAGCATAAACGGTTTATCGGTGTTGCGTTCTTCCATCCATTGGATACATTTGTCTGTCACCAAGTCGGTTGAGAAGCCTTTCTCTTCTATGCCGCTACGTTCTTCCGTATCATCTTTCCAGTTGTCGGCTGTTTTGAAGAGCGGGTTGATGTATTCTCCTTGGTCATGGAACACGCTGAAGGTGTCGAAGCCGGAGGGTTGTGTCTTGAGGTGCCATTTGCCGAAAAGAGCTGTTTGATAGCCGCCTGCCTGCATTTGTTTGGCGATATTGTCCTGATTACGGTCGAAGCTGTCTTCCAGTGTCCTTACTCCGTTGATGTGACTGTAAGCGCCTGTCAGGATAGTGGCCCGGCTGGGGGCGGAGATAGAATTGGTGCAAAAGCAGTTATCCAGCACGCATCCTTCATCGGCGAGGCGTTTGATATTGTCGTTCTTTACATACGGAGCCAATATACCTCCGTACACTCCCCATGCCTGTGAGGTGTGGTCGTCGGAGAGAATAAACAGGATATTGGGACGTTCTTTGTCTTGTTCTTGCGCTTGGAGCTCTCCTGCCGATAATGGTTGGCAAAGCAATGCGCCGGTCAGTAATTGAAGTGTTTTTCTTTTCATCATGTTCTTGTGTTTTTTGTTTGGATAGTTTTCGACCGGCGGTCAGTCGAAAACCTTGAATTCATATCCTTGTTCCAACAACCATTCAATGGCTCTTGGCAATGCATATTTCATGTTCTTTTCCGCTTTAATCGAATCGTGAAAGGTGATGATGGAACCATTGCGCACATAGTGCTTGACTTTGCGCAACACTTGCCGTCCGTTCAGCCGTTTGCTGTAATCGCGGGTAACGAGGTCCCACATTACTATTTGGTATTTATGTCGGAGCATCATATATTGCATCCAGCGCATGTGTCCGTGTGGCGGTCGGAACAGGTTGGTGTGAATCAGTTCGTTTGCCTTGTCGGTGTTGGCCAGATAATTATCGCTCCGGTATTCAAATCCGCGGATGTGGTTAAAAGTATGATTGCCCAACCGATGTCCGCGGTCTACTATCATTTTAAACTCTTCGGGATGCTTGCGTACATTATCGCCTACCAAAAAGAAAGTGGCTTTGATATTGTACTTGTCCAATAAGTCGAGTACCCACGGTGTGATTTCAGGAATAGGTCCGTCATCAAATGTAAGATAGACCGCTTTTACATGCTTATCCATGCGCCAAAAGGCGCGTGGATAGAGCATGCGGAGTATCAGTGGCGGTTGTTCTATTAACATAAGCGTGTGTGCTTTTTATTTTCTTTTTCCACCTACGCGGTTGTTGAATACTTCGTAAAGTTCTTCAAACTTCTTGGTATAGTGGGCAGACATATCCGATTTCGGTTTCTGTTCGCCTTCGCTTTCCACACCGCTTGCGGCATTGCAACGTGCCAAAGCTTTGTTGAGTTCGTCCAGAATATAGAAGTTGCGGACACACTCTTCATACGAATTGGCCAAGCGTTGGTCGTCAAGGCTCAGATACCAGCTGATATATTCCACTGCCTTGTTTGCCAGGTCGCTCAGGATGGCTTCTGCTTTTTCTGTTTCGCCCAAGGCCAGATAATCGTCTGCCATTTCTTTCGAGCTGCTCATGATATAATCATGGGGCACGGTTGTGCTGGGAATTACTTTCAGACTATAGTCGAGAACTTCCAGTGCTTTGTCTTTCTTGCCTTCCTTTATCAGTTGGCTGGCAAGTTGGATAAACATACGGCGGTGTGTCAGGCACATGCGCATGACTGTCTCGTCAATATAGATATCGGGATTGTCGATACCGCCGAACTTGAACTTGTTCATCAGGTTGTCATACATCTTTTCCGAATCGATACGTGCATTGAGTGCTGTGGTATTGAACGGAGTGATGCGGTAGGCAAGACCTTCCTGTATGAAGTTGTTGCCTAAGTTCAGATGATTGTCGCTGCCCACAGTGATAGCCATGTACAGCGGACGTTCCCAATTGGTATTCGCCAACATTTCGAGCATCATCAGTTCGCTCTTGTAAAGCATACGTTTGCCTTTCAGCGAGATATTCATATATTCGGGTATCTCACCATGCAATGAGTCGGGAATCATCATGCCCGAGCGTTTGATGGCTTCTTTGTCCAGTTTGATGACAATGCTGTCTGTAGGAATCATCTGCAGACCTTCTTTCGGGGAGCGTACCCAGTATTTCAGGATATTCTTCAGCTCATAAGGATTGTCTCCGAACTCTTTTGCAGCATCTTCGGGGTTTTGTTTATAGAAGTTCTTGATGCTTTCCATCACTTCGGGACGGATGGCAACTGCTTCGTTATGCCCCTGCACATATTCCAGACGACTCCAGTCGATAGGTACGGAATCGTATGCCTGACGCTTCATCTGGTCAATGTACCAGTCTGTTTGCAGGTAACTCAGGTTGCAGACACGCACATCGGTGCGGAAACCTTCTGTCTCCTGATTATACCACAATGGGAAGGTATCGTTGTCACCGTTGGTGAAGATAATCGGGTTGCCTTCTTCCTGTACGGTGCTCAAATAGTTTTGGCCGAAGTCGCGTGCCACGTAGCGGTTGCTGCGGTCGTGGTCGTCCCAAGTCTGGCTTACCATTTGGATAGGCACGAACAAGCAAACTACTGTCGCAAGGATAGAGGCCGGCTTTTCACCGATTTTTTTCTGTAACCATTCAGAGATACCTGCCACACCCATACCAATCCAGATGGCAAAAGCATAGAACGAACCGGCATAGGCATAGTCGCGTTCACGGGGTTGAAGGGGGGTCTGGTTGAGGTAGAGCACAATGGCAAGACCGGTCATAAAGAACAGGAAGAATACAATCCAGAACTGTTGGATACCGATTGGCTCGTAGATTATTTTTCCGTCCGGCGTGGTGATGCGTCTCACCTTGTAAGCCTGCCAGAACAGACCGATAAGTCCGAGCAAAAGAGGCAGACAGTAGAATACATTATGTCCTTTATTGTTCTTCAGGTCGGAGGGGAGCAGGCTTTGGTCGCCTACCAGGAATTTGTCGACAGGCGGAATACCGGTAATCCAGTTTCCGTGTTCTATCTCTCCTTGTCCCTGAATGTCATTCTGGCGTCCGGCAAAGTTCCACATGAAGTATCTCCAATACATGAAGTTCACTTGATAAGAGAAGAAGAACTTGATGTTGTCCCATTGGGTGGGGACTTTTACCATCATCATCTGTCCGCATTGGTCGTAAGGCACTTGTGTACCTTCCACTCCGCCCAGCCAGTCTTCGTATGACTGTGCATGTGCCTCGCTGTACATACGCGGGAACAGCATATTCTGTGCATACTTATATTCTGTTTTATGACGAACCACTTCGTAGCTGTCTTTTTCGTCGGGAGTAGCTTTTTCTTTCCGTTGATATATCGGAGCTCCTTCCGTCACATCATACACGCATCCGCCGTCCACTTCTTTGAGTGCCGGTTTTGAGGTATAAGCCTGTCCGTAGAACAAAGGACGGGTTCCGTATTGTTCGCGGCCGAGGTATTCGCCCAGCGTGAAGATATCTTCCGGTGAGTTCTGGTCCATCGGTGTATTGGCTGTGGAACGAATCACAATGAGCGCATACGATGAATAACCTACCATAATCATCATGATGCAGAGTAAAGAGGTATTGAGCGTGCGTGCACTGATTTGGTATTTTTTGTCCAGTTTGGCAAATAGATAAATACCCAATGCCGCTAAAATGATAATGCCGATAAAAGCACTGCTCCATCCATATCCGTAAAACGGAATGCCCAGCATGGCGATAGTGGTGAGGAAAGCGATGTTCATGCGTTTGCGGCTCTTCTCCACATAACTTTCGTATACGCCCCAAATGATGGAGGCTGCCAATAAGATAATGTAGACAATCAATCCACTGTTGAAAGGCATACCCAGTCCGTTGACAAACAGCAACTCAAACCAGCCGCCCACTTTCACTACGCCCGGCACGATGCCATAAAGCACGGCAGCCACCAGTACCATCGATCCGGCTAAGGCAAGCAGACTGCCTTTCAGATTGGCGTCGGGATTCTTTTTGTAATAGTAAACCAATACAATGGCAGGGATACACAGCAAGTTAAGCAAGTGCACACCAATGGAAAGTCCTGTCAGATAGGCAATCAGAATCAGCCAACGGTCACTGTGAGGCTCGTTTGCCACACTTTCCCACTTCAGGATAAGCCAGAATACGACTGCGGTGAACAGGCTGGAGTAGGCATATACTTCACCCTCTACAGCACTGAACCAGAAGGTATCGCTCCAGGTATAAGCCAAGGCTCCTACAAGGCCCGACCCCATGATGGTAATAAGTTTGCCCAATGTCATTTCGTTGTCATCGGGGCACACCAACTTTTTTACGAGGTATGTAATACTCCAAAACAGGAATAAGATACACGCCGCACTCATCAAGGCACTCATGGTGTTCACCATACGGGCCACCTGACTGGGGTCACTGGTAAACTGGCTGAATAAATTTGCGGTAAGCATGAAGAAAGGTGCGCCGGGGGGGTGTCCTACCTCAAGTTTGTAGCCGGTAGTGATAAATTCAGGGCAATCCCAAAAACTGGCTGTCGGTTCGATGGTCATGCAATAAGTAATAGCTGCGATGACAAAAGCAATCCAACCAACCAGATTGTTTACTAATTTGTACTGTTTCATGAAATTATATTTGTTTCGTTAACATTCGACGAGCGCAAAGATAGTAAAGATATAGTTATTTACCGCTTGAATGTCTGTTATTTAGTGTTATGGCGGTCATAACTATCCTCTTTTTCGGGTAATTCATCCGGTTTGTACTTCTTTATTATCCTTCGATAATCAGGTGTAAAGGCAATAAAACAGACGCTTGGTGATTAGAGTTGGAGTTTTTTTTGTAATTTGGTCGCACTTATTAAATCTAAAGAATATGAAATTCATGAATAGAGTAATTGTGGCGTGTTGCATCTTGTTATGTACTTCTGTGTGGCAGATAAATGCTCAGGATTATCCTTTTCGTCGGGCAGACTTGCCGGTGGAGGAGAGAGTGGAAGATTTGGTTCGGCGGATGACGCTGGAAGAGAAGATTGACTTGTTGGCAGGTTATCAGGATTTCTATCTTCATCCTTGTGAACGATTGGGCATACCTGCTTTTAAACTGGCGGACGGGCCTTTGGGAGTTGCTTCATGGGGATTGTTTGGCAAAGCTACAGCCTTCCCGTCGGCATTGTCTTTGGCAGCGTCATGGAATAGGGACTTGGCAGCCCGGGTGGGTGACTGTTACGGACAGGAATGGCGTGCCCGGGGCATTCATTTTCTTTTGGCACCGGGGGTGAATACTTATAGAGCTTCGAAGGGGGCCCGAAACTTTGAATACATGGGTGAAGACCCTTATCTTTCTTCAGAGATGGTGGTTCCTTTCATTAAGGGAGTGCAGGAAAGAGGTGTAATAGCCACCGTTAAACATTTTGCAGCCAATGATCAGGAGTATGACCGTTATACAGTAAGTTCGGAAGTGTCTGAACGTGCGTTGCGTGAGATTTATCTTCCGGCATTTAAGGCGGCAGTGCAAAAGGCGGGAGTGAAAGCGGTGATGACCGGTTACAATCCGGTGAATGGTGTATATTGTACGGAAAATAAATATCTGATTGATATCTTGAAGAAAGAATGGGGATTCAAAGGTATGCTGATGTCTGATTGGGCATGTACCTACTCCGCAGACAAGGCAGCCAATCATGGACTGGACCTTGAAATGGGCAGTAACGACTGGTTTGTCAGGGAGAAGCTGTTGCCTCTTGTCGAACAGGGAGTGGTGACGGAAGAGACTATTAATGAGAAGGTACGCAGGATTTACGGCACGTGCATCGAAATGGGATTTTTTGACCGTCCGCAGTTGGATACGACGATTCCTGTTTATAACCCGAAAGCCAACCGAATGGCGTACGAAGCCGCTAAGGAGGGAATGATTCTGCTGAAGAATGAAGATAACATATTGCCATTGAAACAGGTGGCTAAGATTGCAGTAATCGGACCTAACGCCTGTTATAACTTGGTGACGGACAGGCAGCATAATGTAAACGGCATTACTTATGGGGGTGGCGGCAGTTCTAAGGTGCATCCTTGGCATGTCACTTCGGTCTTGCAGGGTATAGAGGCGGAATATCCTAATGCGGAAGTGGGGTATGCGGAAGGAATATCCAATGCATATAAGCCGAGATTGTTTCGTTCCTGTCAGTTTTATACGGAAGATGGAAAACAAGGATTGACGGCAAGATATTATAAAACGGGGCAGGGGGATGGCAATGCTTTGTCCGATAAATTGATTCAGCAACAGGCGAAAGCAGCGGGAAGGACAGTAAATGCCAACAGTGTTTCGGGTGTTTCGCCTGCTGCCAATGGAGAAAGTACGAATAAAGATTTAGTAATGGAAAGAATTGACCGTCATGTAGATTTCTCATGGTGGGGAACTCCGAAGGAGGGATTGGGTGAGGATTATCGTGTGGAATGGGAGGGCTATGTTCCTGTGGAACGGAATGACAGTCTTCTGTTTTTTGTCGATGCACAAGGAGGGTATCGTTTGTGGATTGATGGAAAGATGTACTTGGATGCATCTGTTTCCCAGTCTTTTGATTGCAGGCAAGTGGCAGTGGAAGGACAGAAGGGGACACGTCTGCATGTGAAGTTGGAATACTTGAACCAGCGGAGTTTGCCCGCAGAGATTCGTTTGGGATATGATTATAAAGGTAATCTGGATTTTTCGGAAGCTTTGCGGTTGGCACGTCAGGCAGATGTGGTGATATTCTGTGGCGGTTTGGACGGAAGTATCGAGTTGGAAGGGCGTGACCGTCCGTTTGAACTGCCTTACGGTCAGGATATGCTGATAAATCGGTTGGCTGAGGTAAATCCGAATCTTATTGTCAGTCTGCATGCCGGAGGAGGTGTGAAAATGAGTCCGTGGATTGACCGGGTAAAGGCAGTGGTGCATCTGCTTTATCCGGGGCAGGCAGGTGGAAGAGCATTTGCCGAGATGTTGTCGGGAAAGGTGGTTCCTTCAGCTAAGTTGCCTTTTACGATAGAAAAGAGATGGGAAGATTCTCCGGCCTGTGGCAATTATGATGAGACACGGAAAGAAAAGAAAGTATATTATAATGAAGGAATATTCGTGGGCTACCGTGGATATGACCAGAAACAGGTCGAACCGCTCTATCCGTTTGGTTATGGGTTATCTTATACTTCATTCGAGTATTCGGATTTGCAGTTGGCGGAAATAGACAAGAAGAACAAGTCTGTTACGCTTTCTTTCAATATAACGAATACGGGAGATTACGGAGGGGCGGAGGTGGCTCAGATATATGTGCGTGATATTGTTTCGAAAGAGGTACGTCCGTTGAAGGAATTAAAAGGTTTCCGGAAAGTATTCCTTCGTCCCGGTGAGACAAAGAGTGTTTCGGTTGCATTGGATAAAGATGCTTTTCAGTATTTCAGCGAGAAGAAATCTGACTGGGTGTTTGAGTCGGGGGAATTTGAAATATGGGTAGGTGCTTCTTCCAAGGATATCCGTTTGAAAACGAAAGTAAAGATGTAATAGGAAGAGGAGGTGTGCCAAAATGAAATCGGGCTATCATTTTGACACACCTTTCTATAATCACTTTTCAGTCTGTCTGTCTTCGTGACAGTGGCATTTCAGTATGCGATGGGGGAAATTGCCGTGTCCCAACAGCTCGATGGGGCATCCGAAGTGTTCTTCCAGCCATTCGGTGGGAACTTCCGTATCGGGGTGGTAATCCAGTGTTTCGTTGACACACGCGATTGTCTTTACATTTTGCAAGACAGTACCGATGTCGTGGCTTACCAGGATAATGGCTCGTTCTTTATTGATTTCTTCCAATAAAGAGTATAGTTTTGCTTCAAAGCGTTTGTCTATATACGTGTTCGGCTCGTCCAATATCACTACTTCCGGATTAGAGACAAGCGCCCGTCCCAGAAGTGCCCGTTGCAACTGTCCGCCACTCAGCTCACCGATAGCACGCCCTTCCAGTCCTTCCAATCCCATACGGGAGATAATTTGTCTGACTTGTTCGTGCTGTTCCGAAGAATACCGGTGTAGCAATGATTTCTGTTTGCTGAGGCCGGACAATACGACTTCGTATACCGAAATAGGGAACTTCTTATCGATGCTGTTGTACTGAGGCAGGTATCCCATGGTTATTTCCGGTACTTCTTTACCGTTTTTATAAAAACGGATGGTGCCCGATACCGGTTTCAGTAGTCCTAAGATTAATTTAATCAGCGTCGTCTTTCCGCCTCCGTTAGGGCCGATAACACCTAGAAAGTCACGCTCATATACGGTCAGGTTGACGCGGCTGAGTACGGTCTTTCCATCATAAGCGGCAGAGATATCGGTTAGTTGTATAATAGGATGGTTTGTCATAAGCACTTTTATTTGGTAAGAGACTTTGCCACATTTATCATTTCTTCCTTCCAATCGTAGCTTAGCGGATTAATCGGAATTACATTTACTCCCAGCTCATCAGCTATCAATTTGGCGTTACGTGTATCAAACTCCTGCTGTACAAAAATGACGTGAGCATTGTCACGACGGCAGGTCTCGATTAAATTTTTGAGATGAGCAGGCGAGGGTTCTTTTCCTCCTTCTTCGATGCTGATTTGTTTTAATCCGTAATCGCGGGCGAAATAGCTTAATGCCGGGTGATAAATAAGAAAAGTGGTATCTGCATGTTGCAGTAGTCCGCGAAGTTCATTGTCTGTATGGGTGATAATGCCTTGCAAACTATCCAGACGATGTTTGTAATAGGGTGCATTGACACTGTCCAACTGGCACAGGGCAGCATAGATGTTATCAGCTATTATAGAAGCATTCCGTGTGGAGTTCCAAATGTGTGGCTCAATGCCTCCTCCATGATGATGGTCGCCATGGTCGTGTTCTTCCTCATAGATAGGGTCTATACCTTTAGAAGTATCGAATACCTTGAGGTGCGGGGCGTTGGAAGTCAATTTATCCATCCATGCTTGTTCGAATCCAATGTAACCGATGCGTAAGTAGGCAGTACTTTTGTCTAGATTGACTAACTGTTGCGGAGTAGGGTCGTAAGTCTCCGGGCTACTGCCCTTAGGAACCATACTGACTACATTATATTTATCTCCGGCAATGACTTCCGTGAAGTATCGCAACGGCTCGAGTGTAACGGTTAATGTCTCTTTGCCAGGCTGTTGCTGCTTGGAGCCGCAAGCACTCAGGCAAAGCAGAGTGACGAAAAAGAGAGCGATTCGTTTCATATTTTCATTTATTGATTGTTTATTTAGTGGCTCGTAATATTTCACGTTTCCCACCCGGAGGTCCCGGAAGACGTTCCACTGTAAATCCGGCTGCCTGCAACATTCTTCTCACTACCCCTTTGGCGCAATAGGTGGTCAGGATGCCTCCTTTGTTTAATAGTTCATATAAAGAGTTGAATAAAGACTGTTCCCACATTTCCGGCTGCTTTTCGGGTGCAAACGCATCAAAATAGATAATGTCATAACCGGATAGAGAGGTCTGTCTTGCTCCTTCCGAATGAAAAAGTCGGGTAAAATCCCCTTCTATCTTATGGAGTGTGAACCACGGAGAGAGTGCCACGTCCGTGCCCCATCCGACACGGTGGATGGCGTAGTAATCTTCTTCATGTCCTTTTCCTATAAGGCCGGGATAATTCAATTTATGTACGGTATCTTCACTTAACGGATACCGTTCGATGCCTGTATAATATATTTTCTTCCGAATATCCGCTGCAGCAAGCAGGGTGAGGAAAGCATTCAGACCTGTGCCCAGTCCTATCTCGAGAATACGCGGTTCGGCAACCGGAGAATGCTTCAGTCCCATTTCAATGAATATATGTTGTGACTCCGTCAATGCTCCTTTTACCGAATGATAATGTTCATCCAACTCAGGCACATAGAGTGTATAACTGCCGTCTGCTGTCTGTTCCAGTTCCATAAAATTATTTCATTAAAGCGGAGGCTTCCAGCACTCCCCAAACCAACAATGCATATCGAAGCACCTTTCCGACTGTCATGGCGAGGATAACAATCCATATATTAGCACGCATCATGCCCAGTACGATGGAAATGGCACTTCCCAAGATAGGGATAAAAGCAAAGAATGCCATCCATGCTCCCCGTCCGTGTACAAATTTCTCGGCGCGGTCCATCTTTTCTTTTTTTACATGGAAATATTTCTCTATCCATTCCATGTTTCCCAAATGTCCCATCCAGTAGCAGGTCATGCCCCCGGATACGTTTCCGGCTGTGGCGGCGGCAATACTTATCACCGGGTCTAAACCCAGCGGGCCGACACAAGCTGCCAATACAGCTTCCGAACTGAAAGGAAGAACACTGCCGGCTATGAAAGAGCCGAGAAATAGCCCCCAATATCCCCAGTCGATCAGGAATTGAAGAATTGCATCCATAAATTATAAATAGCTAATGTTATTAGGATAACAAATGTAATGATGAAAAAGATGCCGGAAAAGCGATTACGGGTCAAAGTAAATAAATGTCCTGCTAAAATGGACATGATAATGATTTGCAGTTGCAGCAACACGTTGAAGTGCTGAGGTTGCAACAAACCTAATGTATAAGTCCATGCTTCGACGGCTATCAGGAATGAGAGGAACAAACGTGTACGTGTCTTGTCCAAATAGGAGACCATAAAATAGTGCACGCTGCATATCAGTGATATCAGTGTAACGGTTCCCCACGAAATAATTTGATTGGGAGTAAAACCGGTATAGCGGATAGGCTCGAATTGTATCAATGATTGCAATGGGTGGTAAAACAACTCCATTTTATCATAATAGAATGTGTAGCCAAAGAGAAACCAATAGGGAACTATCAGTCCGATAAGTCCGGCAAAGAATGTTTTTGCCGACAATGAGCGGAAACTAATCATACTGATATAGAATAAAGGAGCAAAATACAACAATTGCGGAAAGGCAAGGCTACCGAGTCCGATAAAGAAAAAGGCATGAAAGATGCTCCCTGATGCCTGTCCGGATTCGTAGCTGCGGAATAATTGGAACAGAGCGATGATAAATGCCGGCGGGACAAGGTTGGAGATATGGAATGGATGGAGAAACATACATGCCGACATGATGAATCCAAACAGACTGACGTGCAGCATAGTCCGGGTTCGTATCAGGGTGAAAGCTGTATTCATTTCAATCATCATGTATCCGGTCAACGCACACGATACAAAACTGAGCAACTCACTCCATAAATGAATGCTGGCTCCCCATAAAAACAGGCATATAAGGATGACAACGGGAAGGGTTAACCTTCCCGTTGCTACATCTATTTGGAATTTATTATAGCCTGTCATGCATTATTTTTTCAATGATGACACTATTAAAGGTCGAATCCGATATCCGAACGGAAATACTTCTTTTCGAAATCTATCTTTTTGGCATTGGCAAAAGACTGAGCCAATGCTTCTGCTTTATCAGCACCATAAGAGCTGACTGCAATGACACGTCCGCCGCTAGTCACTACCCGTCCGTCTTTCAATGCGGTTCCGGCATGGAATACGATACTGTCTTTGATAGCATCCAGTCCATTGATGGCGAAGCCTTTGTCGTAATGTTCGGGATAGCCTCCCGATACCAACATGACACATACGGCAGAACGTGGGTCTATTTCCAGTGTCTTCTCATTCAGGTTGCCGGCAGCCACTCCTTCAAAAAGTTCTACCAGGTCACTCTTGATGCGGAGCATGACACTTTCTGTTTCAGGGTCACCCATGCGGACGTTGTATTCAATCACCATCGGTTCACCTTTTACATTGATAAGGCCGAAGAAGATGAAACCCTTGTATTCGATACCTTCGGCAGCGAGCCCTTCCACAGTGGGACGAATAATGCGGTCTTCTACCTTTTGCATCCATTCCTTATCGGCAAACGGAACAGGAGAAATACTACCCATACCACCGGTATTCAAACCTTTGTCGCCTTCACCTATGCGTTTGTAGT
>ERZ791667.774-NODE-774-length-14478-cov-5.55994_pt1 | contig 14478 bp, 13 predicted proteins | sample MGYA00509959_ERZ791667 | MGnify/ENA primary metagenome ERZ791667 (study PRJEB30046, sample SAMN00715196) | human gut metagenome | study: EMG produced TPA metagenomics assembly of the A metagenome-wide association study of gut microbiota in type 2... | reverse complement strand
TTAAAGAGTTCTGCTGTCTGATACAAGAGGATAAATTGAATTGATAGAACTCACCTTTAGAGTCGATATACTGCACCAGTTCCTGAGACACGAAGGTTTCAAACTGGCTCTCCTTGCGTATCGGACTGTCCCAATACCAGCTCTGTTCCCCGTCGGGGCACACCACGATCATGCCGTCACGGTCGGCCATTTCCGGCAGTTCCGGTTTGATGGTGATCCAGCTTTTCGCATTTCCGCCGTGCCCGTGCAGCAGATAAAGCGTAGGGCAGGGCATTTGGGCGGCCTGATTCGGGATAATGACCACCGTTTCGATATACCGGTTCATCTTGTTGCTTTTGATGAGCAGGGTGTCTACTATGGCCGCTTCCATGCTGTTTGCGGCAAGGATACCGGCGCAGAGCGTAAAGAACAGTTTTTTCAGTGTATTCATCTTAGGTAGGTTTTTTATAGGGTTTGCTGTTTTGTTGCTGTTTCAAGGGTTCCTGTGCAAAAGTATACAGAAATTCCTGAATTCAGACATTTGTTCTTCATAAATAAATCCCGTTGTTTTATTCTGTTATTATTTTCTGTTTATTTCTGTTAGTTTGAAATTAATCCGTCCATAAATCAGGAGATATTGTAATTCTTGTATTTTAATTCTGCAAAATGGAACTAAAATCTTGTCTTTTCTTTCATAAAGAAAGTAATTTTGCTGTATAGAAAACACAAAGACAAAATATATGGCGAATTTAAATTGAAATGTTATGAAAAGAAAGAAAAGATGGATTGTGATGATGAGCCTTATGGTGCTCCTCAGTATTTGGGGCGTTCTAACACCGGAGAGTCCGGAACTCTGGATGCCCGATCAGTATTTCGATGCGGCCAATGTTGCCTGGATGATTACGGCCACAATCTTTGTTTTGATGATGACTCCCGGCCTTTCCTTTTTCTATGGCGGTATGGTGGGCCGGAAGAATATCATTTCCACCATTTTGCAGAGCTTTATCGCCATGGGTGTGATCAGTGTGATTTGGGTTGCGGTCGGATTCAGTCTGGCTTTTGGAGACGATTTGGGCCATTTTATCGGCAATCCGCTGACTTTTCCCATGTTTACGCATGTGGGAGCCAAAACGGATCTGTTTCTGGCTCCGACCATCCCTTTGGCGCTGTATGCCCTGTTTCAGATGAAGTTTGCCATTATCACCCCCTCCCTGATTACCGGTTCTTTTGCCGAGCGGGTGCATTTCTCGGGTTATCTGGTGTTCCTGGCGCTCTTTTCCATTTTTGTTTACTGTCCTTTGGCCCACTGGACCTGGCATCCCGACGGTTTTCTGCGTCAGATGGGGGTGCTCGATTTTGCCGGCGGAATCGTGGTGCATGCTTCTTCGGGAGTGGCGGCCCTGACCGGAGCGCTGTTCTTGGGCCGGCGTAAGAATGCCGCCACGCCCCATGTTCCGGCCAACATACCTTTTGTGGTATTAGGTGCCGCCATGCTCTGGTTAGGCTGGTTCGGTTTCAATGCCGGTTCTTCTCTGGCGGCCGACGGAATTGCAGTGAAGGCCTTTCTGAACACCAACACCGCTTCGGCCACAGCCATGATGACCTGGCTTTTCTTCGACTGTCTGCGCGGCCGTAAGCCGTCCGCTATGGGAGCTGCGGTAGGAGCGGTGGTCGGTCTGGTGGCCATCACCCCTTCGGCCGGATATGTCACGGTGGGCGAGAGCATTATGATAGCTTTCCTGACTACCCTTGTGTGCAATATTGCCGTGTACTGGAAAAACAAGACCAATGTGGACGATGCCCTCGATGTGTTCCCGACTCACGGTGTGGGCGGTATTTTCGGAACCATTCTCACCGGTGTGTTTGTGCACGGACTGCTCGACGGAAACATACACATGTTCCTGATTCATCTGCTGGCCGTGGTGATTGTCTGCGGTTATACCTTTGTGGTGAGCTACATCCTGTATTGGCTTACCAACAAGATGATTCCGATGCGCGTTTCTCCGGAAAGCGAGGCTGCCGGTCTGGACAAGAGCCAGCATGACGAGTGCTATGGAAACGGATGATATTTCCCGATTTATTGCGGAGTATGTAAAGGCGGTTTGATAAAAACCGTCTTTTTCTTTTTCCAGTTGTAAAGTTTGCTTATTTTTGTAGGAAACAAACCCCAAGTCAGGAACATAGAAACATAAACCAGAAAATTGTTATGGAAGACTTTTTTAAAAATGCCATGTCCCTTTTTGAGAATAAGGATGTCTGGCAGAAAGCACGCTATATTTTCGAATACGAAGCATCATCCGCTTCTGATGATACCCAAAGTGTGGTCTTGAGACTTCAGGGAATTTCCGATTTCCCCCTGATCCAGCTGTTGCGGAAAACGGGTGCAGACCTGTCGCAGGCTACGGTTACCCGGTGCTATTCCGTGGTAGAGACTGCCGGGCAAAAAGAGATGCATGCCATTGCCGATATCCGGAATTACCGGATTTTTGAGGATTTTCCTTTCGTGGCTTCCGGCGAGCCGTTTGACACAAATCGCGAGTCGCGCACCGTGATTCTCTATATCGGCTATGAACTTCATGGTCAGCAAGCCTTTACGCTGGTGCATTTCCAGCCCTGGGGGCATCGTGACACCTACGCCACCGTGATGGCCAATGTGTCCGTCTATACGGCGGTCGAGGGCAGTGATTCGCGGTTGAGCCGGTGCCTTCTTGTGTTCGACGAAGACACCTCTCTGCGTGTTGCCGAGGAATTTGCACAATGCCAGAAGACAGCGCTGGAGAAGCTGCGTTCCGAGCAGGAACTTACCGAAAAGGAAGAACTCAGTCTCAATGTCTCTCGTTCGATGGACTATTATTGGGCTTCTGCCAAGAGCAAGATGGAGCGGAACCGTTGGCGCGACGCCCTGCTGCAGCTGAATCAGGTTTACAACATCTGTAATCAGTCGGCGCATGAAGACTTTCATAAGGAACTGGCCGAGCGTCTGTTTCTGGTAGCCAGTCAGATCGGTTTTTGCCATTACCGCCGGGGACAGTACGAACTGGCCAAGAGCTATCTGGATTTCTCGGAATACGACCAGGTGGAGAATCCTGAAAGACAGGCCTGTCTGGAAGCGTGTTATAACCAGCTCAACCGGCCTTCGTCTTCCCTGCTTCTGGAACGCCTTTTTGCCGATATCCTGCAGGTGATTCCCGGTGAACTGTCCGATATGCTTTGGGTAGACAACGACACTTTGGATTGTGATTTGATCAGCCGGCAGTCCGAAATCTGGAATTTCGATTTAATCGCCTTTATGAAGCAGCACCATCATGCTTCTCTCTATCTGTCCTACAACCAGAGAGGCAAGCGACTGTTTGAACAGACATCCGATGAGGCTTCGGGAGCACCTATCGAAGACCGTTCGATTCTCAACTCCAATATGAGCATCCTGATCCAGCTCACCCGTCAGGAAGAAATTGTCCGTCTCTCGGCCGTAGTGCCTCCCGGTCCGCTTTTCGACAACAACTTCTGTAATGTGGCCAAGACCGTTTCTCTGGAGTTTTCCTTGTATGACGAGTGGCCGACGGAGCAGTTCCACCAGTTGCGTGCCACCGCAGAGAGCAAGCAGGAGCAAGGAGAGGAACTCACTTATTACGAGTATTATTCCATGGGACGTTTCCCCGAAGTGCGCAAGGACTTTATCATGGGAAGCATTGCCTTCAATCATCATGTGTTTGGTGATGCGCTTGTTTTTCTGACCCGGGCCTACCGTTCGTTGACGGATTGCTGGAACCGGATGGATTTTGACGAAGCAGAAAGAGATCTGTTTGGCGAACTTTCCTATATGCTCGGCTATATTTACACCGAACTGGAGCAATATGCCTATGCCCTTCATTATTTGGAGGCATTGAGCCGGACGAATGATTCCAGATGGAAGATTGAATATATCAATGCCCTGGTCAATTCCAAGGATATTAGGGCCTATTCCTTTGTTGCGCAGGAGCTGGAGCAGATGAAGGCAAATGAAAACCCTGAAGAAAAGGAATATCTCAATTTCCTGAAAAGACGCTTCGGCTATCTGCTTATCGAGTTCCATGAGCTGGATGAGGCCAAAACATATTTCCGAAGCCTGTTGGATGATCCGGATTGCAGGGAGTTTGCGCAGAGAGAACTGGATTATATAGAGCATAGTTTTTGAAAATGTTAATACCACAATCCGAACAACTGACAACCAGATACCTGAACCGCGTGTTTGACAATACGGTGGCCACCTATAAATATTATTGGTTTCTGAGCATACTGGACCTGTTTGTGAAACAGGGAAAATCGCGGATGAATGTATGGGACATCATGATTCACATGGTGGCCCATGCCTGGTATCCCGTGAACTATTTCCGTCTTTCTTTCGGAAACTCCGAATCGCTCTATCGGGCTATTCTGACCTTACAGCGGGAGAATCAGATACCGATAAACATGCGTATTCCTGATCTGATCACTTTGTTGGAACAGTTGGTTCAGCGTCCCGAAATCCGGAAACAGCTGAATTTCTTACAGCAGAATGTTCCTTTCCGCTTTCTGCGTCCGTGGATTAATACTTCCGACGACCGTGAGATGGTGCTCCGTTCGCAGACTTATGAGAATGGTTGCCTGTATCGGTTGGAGCGTATGAACGGTACTCTGTGGGTAGAACTGAATCCCGTATGGCTGACTTATCTGCAAGAAAACTACGACATTTTGACTTCCTTTGCCTATTGGGGACTGACGAACTTTTTGCAGAACCGCAATCCGAATGTGCCCAACATTTCCGGTAAACTGATCCGACAGGAAGAAAGAAGTCCGCTAACCGCACAGCGGAAGTTCTGGAACACGGCCATGAACCGTGGGGTAGAGGTGCGTTGCCTTTATACCGACCGGCTATTACTGCCCGGCCATTATGATCTGGACCACTTCATTCCCTGGAGCTTTGTTTCTCATGATCTGCTCTGGAACCTTATGCCGGCCGATTCCAGCATAAACAGTTCGAAGAGCAACAAGCTACCCGACCTGAATCTGTATCTTCCCCGGCTGGCAGCAGCACATCAGCAAGCCATAAAGGTCAGCCTTGGCGAACCCCGGAAAGACAAGATTCTGGAAGATTATCTTTCTTTGGGACACACTCCGCAGGAAATAGCCGATATGGATCGTGAACACTTGTTGGACTGCTTCTCCCAGACTTTTACTCCGATGATACAGATTGCTTTGAATATGGGTTTTGAAACTTGGAAATACTGATTTTATGGAACCCGAAAAAATAAATCATCCCCACCTGACCGCCATCAAGCGGACCGCCTTTTCCGCTCCGGCACGTTATCTGTTGCAGCATCATCTGCTGCAAGGGCGCATTCTGGACTTTGGTTGCGGTTTTGGCTATGATACCGACGAACTGCGCCGTATGGGCTATGACATCACCGGTTATGACAGCTACTACCGCACCGAACTGCCCGAAGGTAAGTTCGACACCATTCTGTGCATCTATGTGCTCAATGTACTCGAACCCTATGCACAGGCTGAGGCTCTGATGCAAGTCACCCATTTGCTTTCTCCGGGTGGGAAAGCCTATTTTGCCGTGCGTCGTGATTTGAAGGAAGAAGGTTTCCGCTTGCATGCCATTTACCGCCAGTACACCTATCAATGCCATGTCCGTCTGCCTTTCGAAAGTCTGGAATGCAATTCTGGTTTTGAACTGTATCAGTATCAGCATTTCAACCGTTTGCCCCGCAAGGAAGGTGAGACCTGCCCGTTCTGCCGTTTGTCGCGTCGTGTGGAGATTATTTGTGAATCGGCCACCTGTGTTGCCTTTTATGACGGTTACCCTGTGTCGCCCGGTCATGCTCTGATCATTCCCAAACGGCATGTGGCTTCCTATTTTGACTTGACGCACCGCGAGCGTGAGGCCATGAATGTGATGCTTCAGTTTGTCCGCAGAATACTCGATGAACGCTTTCATCCGGATGGTTACAATATCGGTGTGAATGTGAACGAAGCTGCCGGTCAGTCGGTCTTTCATGTGCACATGCACCTGATACCGCGCTATAAAGGCGATGTTCCTAATCCGAAAGGGGGAGTTCGCGGGGTTATTCCAGGGAAGCAGAAATATTAATTTATTATGAAAAGTGAACTATTATATAAAAATGGTTTATTTTGACGATATGCCTGAAGGCGAATCTTGTGGTGTTTTTTTTGTCTATATAATGTCAAGAGAAATCCTGATTGATGTATTTTGCTTTCGTCGAGTCGGGGAGTTCCGCTTCTTGCATACAGGCACTCCCCGACTGTTGAATTGGTGTAAAAACTACCTCTTGACATAGTTTGTCTAATATAAACACAGTTAAAATTACTTATTAGTAAAAGATAAAGTCATTTGTATTTATATTTTTTGCATATTCTGCAAGAACATATTTTACATATACATGATTGTGATGAATCCAATATATTAAGAAAATTGCGGAAAATATTAAAGATACATACCATAATTTGTTTATATAGAATTGCTGATCAATAAGTATATATATAATGGTTAATACTGTCTGACTGCCAAAAATGTTCCTTGATAAAATTGAATTAATCCTGAAATTTTCTACATTTTCTCTATTAATCTTTTGTTTTGCTATTTGTAAAATTTTTCCTGATGATTTATTGTCAATAGAAGAATCAGAGATTTTATGTTGTCGAAAAATTTTATTTCTGTCATCTTCTGCAATAATATACAAATGGCACCTTTTGTTAAGGATTGTATACGATGGTCTTCTACCACCTGAAAAGTAGAAAATATGCTCTATACATGCCATGAGGCATTCAATAAAGTAGCCAATAACAAAGCCTACAAATGGAATTAATAGAATGATGATACTGGTATAGTCTTTTAATGCTTTCGTATTTATATGGCTTTTGGGTGATGTGATATTCCATATAAAAGCGAAAAACACAATATACAATCCAGGTATAATGTACTTGATAAAATCTTGTAGTCTGTAGTTCATCTTATTGATCAATTAAAATCCTGTAATTTATTGATTATCAAAATTGCCTCTTTTGTTCACTTTTTCATGCTGAAAATTAGGAGGAGTCTTTTTAAATTTTTCATGGGTGTTTTGCAACGTATAGGTTTGATTTTGAAACTTTCTTAATGCAGCAATGTCTAGTTCATAATTTAATATTACATCGTTATTTCCACCTTTGACTCTTACCGGATTCTGATAATCCCTTTTCTTTGGTTCTACAATTCTAGAGTCGCCATAGTCTGATGTATTGGCTTGTATATAGTAGCAATGTAAATCTCTACTTACACTCTCAGAAATATTGCTGAAATAATTAATATCTTTATTATATTCTATAGCAAATAGAATGTCAAGTTCAGAGCGGAATATGCTTCTGTCAACTATATCTGTTAGTTCAAAGCAATTATAAACAGAGAATTGTATTCCATTCCATTGAAATAAATGATATGTAGAGATTTTATTTTCAGGAATGCTTTTTCGATTCCCCTCGATTGTCATTATTTCACTGGGTGAATAGTGATTTTTATTTCTGGGTATAATTAGGACTTCCTTTCTGTTATGATACTCAAAAGGCAATAGTGTTATTGCAAGATTGTAACATATGTTATTTAGTGAGAAATGTTCTAATCCAAAAATCATGGCTCTTTGCTTTCTTCTTGATTCATCTGCATAAGCACAAAGCCAATCGAATGGCACGAAAACTTCTGGCAATAGAAGAATATCAGTTTGGATCTTTTCAGCTTGGTTTAATATATCTATATGGCGCTTTCGTTTCTCAGTATTTAAAGAGGAACGATGTAATATTGCATTTTCAATATCATTCAGATCTGTATTTACGTTAGATACACCTATTTTAATTTTGTTTTTGATCGAATTCGTATTTACATGTATAATTTCTGAATAAATTCTTAGCTTTTTGCTATTATTAATTGTTTCAATATATCTTTTATGTTTTTTATTCCGGATCAATTTATGTAGATTCTCATTGTTTAGTTTGTTAAAAAGAGAAAGACATTGAGTTATAAATAAATTTTTAACATTATTCTTATTGCTTTTAGTGTAAAAAGCAGCATCTTTCCCACTTAATAAGTGAGGAATCTTCAGTGTACATATTTCATGAAGTGGAATGTTTCTGGGAATTAGCCAGCTCTTTTCCAAAATTGATTCTGGAATGTCATTTTTTGATTCGATAAATGAAATGTTGAAATCGGAAATATTTATATCTTGGTTTATAAATTCTTCAGTTAAAGCGTATATAGGTAATGGAAGATAAAAATGTCTTGTCATTAATGCCTTTTTGAATATTGTAGCTCCTTTTCTTATTTCTTGTTGGCTTTCTTTTGTTCCGATATTATCTTTAACAAACACTTTTGCTAACATCAGGCATTTAAGCAAATGTTCTTTTAGATGTTTTTGTAGTTTTTGATTTACATTGTCTATTGTGTTCTCTTCAATCTTGTCTGTTTTGATTTCTTCTATTCCATTATTAATCAGATTCTGTAGTCGGCAAATAGATTTAAAATCATGAGTAATAGAAAAATAAGTAAATACTTTTTCCCACATACTATACATGGAAACAATAGATGTTCCATTGAAAAAACGGAAAATGTCTTCACTTAAGTTCTTATCATATTTACCAGGAGAAAGGATTGCTAACTTCAATCTCTTGGCAAGAAATACTGAAGCTTCGTATTTGTTAATCTTACATGAAGATACGCTCCTGAATTTATTTATAGTATCTTCGTATTGTAGATCGTATGTATCATCTAGACTGGTCTTTAAGTTTTCTTCGTTTGGTAAAAACCAAAAGGCACTGCTGTTTTCCTGAATGGTTGACTGAAATTTATTAAGTACCGCTAATGACCAATGTGCGTCGAAGTAAAACAAGCGGAGTTTTTCCGTTTGAATTTCTAAGTTTTCGCATCTTTCGGATTTTAAAATTAAAACATTCTGTTTTTTTTCTAAAACTTTCTTATTGTTGAAGAAACGTTCGCAGAGCCATTCTGTAACACTTGTATAATTTGGATCTGGTTCTATGTTGGCTAAGACTAGAAACATGTCATCAACATATCTGCCATAATAGACAGGTGCAGTTGAGTTCTTAATGTCTTTGTCAAATTTAGACAGAATCCAGTTTGCAATAATGCCTGATGATGGTAATCCTATTGGTAAAATAGGTTTAGTCTTACTGTTTTTGTAAATTTTAATGGTGTGATCCCAACAAATAGATTCTATTATATTTGTTAATCTAGTGGTGATTGTATCTTCCTCAGGTATATTGTTTCTAAGAGAATTAAAATCAACCTGAACAGAATGAAAATAATTTTTGATGTCTAATGTAATAATTAATACATTATTCCCTCTTTCAATTTGTTGTTTTGCTGCGCTGATACCTTTATCTCTCCATTCTTGGTATTTCTTGAAATATGGTTCAAACAGTAACTTTGAATTTTGAGCAGAAGGAACAACGTATCCATAATTATCGGGTGAGATGTTTAGATATTTACTTATTTTAATTGTCCAAATCGTTGCGATGATAAACAATTCTATTGGAGCATCATATAATATTGTGATTTTAGAAACATCAAATGAGGAACTGTTTTTGTTTGTCAATAAATATGCATCTGTTTCTCCTTGTTTTTTATTAATATCATCACTTGATTTAAATGTTTTCGGTAGTATTATATATCCACTTTCTTTTATATAATTATCAAAGAAATCAGTAGCTTCGTTTTTACAGAATTTGTTTAAATTATTACATAGATCTTCTAGTTTTTCATCAAGATTTGCTGATTCAAATTCAGAAATTTTATATCTAAGATGAAGATTAAAATTATCATAATAGATATATGATTTAAATTTTTTATAGGCTGTATGAATGTCTTTAAGACAAAACTTATGTTTCATAATATCGTTTATGTGTTAATTAATGTGTTTCGTAAATAGCTTTCGTTTGTTTGTTATAATTGGAGAAGGTTTCATGAATCCTTATAGATTATTTTGTCAATTCTTTCTTGTTCTTTTTGGACAAAAGCGCATAAATGTTTTTCGAACATTTTTTTGTTTCTGAGTAAATCATTAGAAATTGCATAGCAAAATATGTTCAATAAATTTACTGCTTTGTCTAAATCATTACTTTTTGTTTTTAGTATGTCATGAATATTTTTCTCTAATTCAGGAGAAACTTCTTTTGATATTTTTACCATGTTTTTGATCATCTTCTTTAATTCGGAAGGAGAGACCATAGAATTTGTTTTATATAGGTTTAGAATAGATATATTTCTGATACATTCTCCATATATATGACGCATCCGGCTTAATGTAATTAATACTTCTCTTGCAGGTAGGTTTTTATTATACTTCATTAGCTGGATGCTTAGTTTATTATTATTGGATTCATCTTTTGCTGCCAATAGATTAATAAAACTTTGATCTTCTTTTGTATAATAACCATGAATTAGTTTTACTGAGTAGTTCAGAATATCAGTTGGTTGTATTGAATCGTTGATAGCTATGATACTTTCAACTAACTCATCCAATCTTTTTTGTTCTATCTCACGTTTTATCAGCAATATTTGAAATTGTTGATTGCTTTTGTTTTGCTTGTTGGATAAATGAATAGTCCAATAAGCTATAATCATGGCAAAAAATGTTATTATTGAACCTATTGCGGTCCAATCAATAGTATATAAATCAAAAGTCATATATTAAATTAGATTTTAGTTTCAATCCTTTTGTATTTCCATATATAATTTGTGTATATAAAACTTGTTTTGTTAATTTACAGATTATATTATCTTTACCTGATATTTTTTGTTCATTAATTGAGTATCGGTTTTGTGTTTCTTTGTATTTTACAAATATAAAGAATTTTGTTGTAAAACAATAATTTTTATTTATATCTTTATCAAAAATAATTGAATCATTTGATAAAGAAAAGTTACAATAATTCATTTAATAAGAAATTTGTATTATACTTTATGATTAGATTTCTGTCATTTTTCTAAAATCTCTTCTCAAGACTCCCCAAATTACGTTTATCTCGTCCCACAGGCCGAAAAACAGAAATCTCAGCAAGCAAAGATAGTATGATCCATTATCATTCAGAAAGATAATTAAAAATGCAGAAACTCCATCTAGTGAAAAAAGTAGGGTTTCCGTCCGTTTCTGAGAGATATGCTGATAACTTTTCAAGTTTACGGTGGTATTTAGCTTAAGAAACCATAGCCGGAAGCTGTATATTTTCGGTATATATGCAAAAACTTTTCCAGATGAAGCAAAGTACATAAAAAACTGTTCTAGAAAATCTATCATATAATATATTTAGAGAATCTTTGCCGTGTCTTACGGGTTCTCATGATACAGATCCAAAATTTCCTGAGCCAAAGCTTTCATCCTCTGCCGTAGGGATTCGGGTTCCAGAACACGAATCATGGCACCGGGGCGCAAGAGTTCCATGCAGAAGTCATAAGTGGGGCGAAGATACAATTCAAAATCGGCATATTCTTCACAGGTGAAGATTTCTTTTTGCGAATCATGGAGGGGAAGAGTGCGCAGATAGTGCTGATGATTCTTGTCGGCACGTATGACAATTCGCTGAATCTGGACTTTTTCATCGTGAACGATACCAAAATACGAAGAGAAATAGGACTGTGCGTGGAAATCATCCGGCAAAGTGAAATTTTGGTCTGTAAATTCCAGGTCGGTGATTCTGTCCAGACTGTAGATGCGCAGAATATTGTCTTTGATGCTGAGTGCCAACATATACCAGCGCTTCTGAAACATCTTGATGCAATAGGGCGCAACAGGAAATGTGTAGCTGTGTCTGTAGTGAAAGTTCTTGTAGGTAATTTCTATGATTCTGGATTCCTGCATGGCTTCCAGTATGTCTTGAAGAAAATATCTGCTTGAAGGTATTTCTTCGGTAAGAATCCGATCTTTCAGCGCTATATTCTGCGAAAGGGTGTTTAAGGTGCTGTAGGTGTCGAGAAGCCATCGGTTAAGGTGGCCTCTTTGCAGAACTTCCGGATTACTGATATAATATCGGTATCCTCCCTTTCTGCGGCAATCAATAATGACTCCTAGCAGATCAAGGATTTGCCCTTTCCATCTGTCGAATGACTGGCGGGAAATGGGCTCGCCACCACTGAAATCCGTTTTCAGCCATTTCTGATTGATTTCCTGAAGGGAGAGCCCTCTTTCGCCAGCCTGATATAAAGTCTTTGTGACCCAGATATGTTTGTAGCTTATGGACATAAGATATTATTTTTGTTGATGAGTCTGTTTTAGGAGAGATAGAATACCTTTTACGTGTTCTTCCTCTTTTTTCCGTTCCGGATGCTCAGACAAGATATAATAGGTATGATTGATCCGATAGAGCTTGCACACATATTTGTCCCATTCCTCGCGGGCAATGCTTTTGGTCGGTTGGTGCTCATTCAGATACAGGATAAAATTTTCTGCCCATGATTTTCCGGTAAGGAAGATGACGAATTCGGGTGAAAGTATTTCTATTTCCTTTTTCAGAATTTCACAGCACACTTTTTCCTGAGCTGCCTTAAGCGAATTGTCGGGATTCCCTCCCTGATAAGGGGACACTTTATACAGATTGCTCCAGGCTATGAAAGAAGACCAATTATCGGGATAGCATGATACGGCAACCTGCCTGATGACTCTCCAGAAGGCTGACTTTTGGGTGTTATAGCCTTTGCGTTCTTCTGCCCATTGCATCTGGTCCTTACGGTTAAAGATTGCTGTCTTTTCATCGTTGCCGAAAAGTTCTTCAAGCTCTTCGGAGTCTGTGACCCATCCGTTTGTTGCCCTTCCGACAAAAAGTATTCCTTTCTGTTCTTCGATGGGGAAGTTCTTGCCCCATTGCACACAGAAGAAGGACTTGGCACCTTTGAGATGCTGCACATTTTGGATAAGAGTGCCGTATAAAGGTTTAAGTTTTGTTTCCAGCTGTCTGGTCAGATCTGCAAGTGTCGTTTTCATGTTTTGGTATGATTGATTCTGTAAAGTCCAAAAGTAATATTTTTTATTCAGTCTGATTAAAAAACTTCCGGTTTTTCAAACTGGGCCTGCCACTCATCTTCGGTCATTTCCTTTTCCATCACAATCTCGCCCTCGGCATTGATATAGCTGTATCTGTTCTCTTGTCGGCAAATAAAGAAGTCTGCAGCGACATAGACAGGAGCTCCGACTGCGGATGTTTCCAGTGTCTTAATTTGGGTTCCGTCTTCGTTGTAGATATGGTATTCCTCATTCACATAGATGACGAAATAATTCATTCCGATAATCAGTCCTTTATGATACTGCTTGTTTTCTGTCAACCCGGCTAAATTGATGGATTTCTTTGCTTTCTTCTTTTCAAGATAGGTGATTTCTGCCACTGGTAAATACATGACTTTTCTCTTGGGATTTTTAAGAGAAGTAGCTCCATACTTAAGCATGCTGATCTTTACATTCTTGATACCCATAGTTGTATTGTTTTAGTTAGACATAAAAGTTTGGAGCAAAGTTGGGGGCAAGATGTCTCATTTCGCGTTACAGGTTGAATGATTTTGATTTTATTCACTCAATGGCGGCACATCCGTCAGCCGTGGAATTTCCACAAACTCCGCTTCGGGGAAGTGTTCGCTGATATACTGCTGCACATAAGCGCGGGTGTCCTTGCGGATCAGGTCGTCGCCGTCGCGGTCCTCATACAGATTGTAGGCAAAGGTGTGCAGGCGGATGCCGCGGCGCTCGATGGCTTCCAGACTGAGCAGGATGTGGTTGATGCTGCCCAGGCGGCCCGATGCCACAAAGATGAGAGGCAGCTGGCGGTCGGCAATGTAGTCGATGGTGAGATAGCGGCGGGTGAGCGGTACCATCAGGCCGCCGGCTCCTTCAAGCAGTACCGCATCGTAGCGTTCGCTCAGGGTGTTCATGGCGTGCTCGATCTTGGCGAAGTCGATGTCACGGCCGTCGATCTCGGCCGCCAGATGCGGCGAACAGGGATAGGTGAAGATTTCGGGCATGGTGAGCCGTTCGTGGTCCTCGGGCAGTAGACCGGTGCCCATCAGACGGCGGTGCAGCTCGATGTCTTCCGACAGTTCGGTATTGCCGGTCTGGATAAACTTCTGGGTGATGGTGCGGATGCCGCGGGCGTTCCACTTGCGGGCCAGGAAACCGGTGGCATAGCTCTTGCCGATGCCGGTGTCCATGCCGCTGACAAAATATACGTTCTTTTTCATTGTTCGGTATGTTTATGCGTTGATTATTTTTTTCGGGTTACAAGATAGACCGGATGATAGGTGAGCTGCACGCCGTCCGGTGTCGGAGCGAAGCGGTTGCGGTAGCTCTCGGCAAAGGTGCGCAGCGTGGTCTTGTTCCACCGCTCCTTGCGGATGCCGGTCACTCCGGTGGCTTTGAGGTGGTGCAGCACACTCACGGGGTCGGGAAACGTCAGGCGGTGCAGTTCTTCGGACTGGGGAACCACCTC